>Ga0255347_1000984_pt1 | contig 48759 bp, 45 predicted proteins | sample wastewater_treat_2_FD_192479 | JGI IMG/M metagenome (GOLD analysis project Ga0255347, IMG submission 192479) | Wastewater microbial communities from Lulu Island WWTP, Vancouver, Canada - plant24 | ecosystem: Engineered > WWTP > Wastewater > Unclassified | place: Canada: Vancouver, British...
AGAAGGTTATGCCCCCCACCGACGCCACCAGGAGCACTATAACCACGGCGAGAATGCGCGCCCCCAGCCTGTTGAACCTGAACAAGTTGACCCTCATCGGTACTACCTCCTTGACTTTCGGGGCCGTATCGCCGTCCCCGAATAAAGTGCCGCGGCCCCCGTAAAGGCCGGAGGCCGCGGCTATCTTGCTCCTCCGGCGGCCCGGCCGTCATCGCCCCCTTGGACGGAAGACCCGTGGCTTTGCGTCCCCGCCTTTCGGCGGGTTTGCCCTCTTGCGGATGTCGTCTTCATTTTGCGTCAGAGCTTCTGCCTGAGCTCCTTCAGCTGGTTGGCCCGCTCTTCGCCCCTCTCCTCCAGGCCGATGCGGTTGACAACGGCCCTCTCGTTGACCGCCTTGAACACCACTCCAAGGGCGTCCGAGGCGACGACGTCGAACAGCAGCCGGTTTCCCCTCAGCTCGCGAAGGGTAGCGGTTACGATCACGGTGGTCCCGATCTTCGCCGGCACATGGTGCTCCAGGTCGAGCCTGCGCCCTACCGACAGGTAGCCCTCGGGCAGCCTTCCCTCGGTCGCCGCCATCGCGGCCGACACTGCGAGCGACGCGCAGGCCGATGTAGACAGGTACTGGTTGAGGTACGGCGAAGAAGTCCCGATCGTGTCGTCGATGTCGACGGTCTTCTTGACCTCGCCCGTCATGCCTGGCTGCAGGAATTCGCTTAAATCGATCATGTCCTGATCCCTCCCCTGAGAGTGTTGAATTACGGTCGTCGCTTTGCGGAATCCCTGAATGACGCTGCGCGGGCCCAGGGGGGCGCTCGGCGGTGTCAAGACAGATGACGGAGGAGACTTCTTCGATCAGGGGTTCCTCAAGGTGCATTTTACACTATCTCGCTTACAATTGAAAAGCCGCGGAGGAAAGGCCGAGTGGAAACGCCGGACCGCGCCGAATCGGCGTGCGACCGCGCGCGCTTTGGTATATACTTGAACAAATGCGACTATCGTTCGTCTTCGGAGGGATCCTGTATGAAGATCGTCGGGTTTTGCAATCTCAAGGGGGGGGTCGGCAAGACGACCGCCTGCCAGAATCTGGCGGTGGCCCTGGCCCGTTCGGGTCTGAGGGTCGCAGCGCTGGACCTGGATCCGCAGAGCAACCTCACGACGGGGTTCGGGATATCGGTCCCGGAGGAGGGCCCCTACATCTACGACTTCCTGATGGGGGACGCGCCGTTCCAGGAGGTGAAGACCGCGCGCGAGGGGGTGGACGTGGTGCCCAGCACCCTCGACCTGGCGGTGGCCGAGATGCGGCTGGAGAGCGAGCCCGGACGCGACACCCTGCTGAAGGACGCGCTCGAGTCCGCCCCCCTGTCCGACTACGACGCGGTGTTCCTGGACAGCCCGCCTCAGCTCGGCATATTCACTCGGAACGTGCTGACCGCATGCGAGGAGATAATAGTGCCGCTCGACAGCGAGTTCTACAGCCTCTCCGGCCTGCGGCTTCTGTCGCAGACGGTCGACCTGTACCGCAAGCGTCTGAACAGAGGGCTTCGGATCTCCGGGGTGCTGTTGACCAGGCACAACCCCAAGATCATAATGAACCGCGAGGTGGAGGCCGAGATCCGCAACCACTTCGGGGACAGGGTCTTCAACAACTACATTCGGCGCAACATCAGCCTCGTCGAGGCGGGCGGCGCCGGGCTCTCCATCTTCGGCTACGACGAGGGCAGCAACGGCGCCGCCGACTATGCGGCCGTCGCCGCGGAGCTTCTTGAGAGGTGGAAGAACGATGGCTAAAAAGAAGAGGCCCAGCCTGAAGGACTTTCTGGCCACTGGAATGGTCGACACGGGGGAGGACAGTGCGCCGCGGAAGGTCGAGGCTCCTTCGGAAGGGGTGACGGACGAGGCCGCACGAACCGCGGTCGAGACCGGGTCGCCGCAGCCCGCCGTCGAGGTCGCGCCGCCGCAGGCCGAGGCGAGGGATCCCGAGCCTGGCGAAGCCGTCCCGTCGGAGCTACGCGACCTGCTCGCGATGCTGTGTTCGGAGGACAGGAGTACCTGGGAGAGGGTCTTCGCGGCTGCCGAGGCGGAGGTCCTGCCGCTCGACCTGGTCGAGCGCAGGGAGGACTTCCGCACGATGGACAGGGCCCGCTTCACCCTGTTCAAGCTGGAGGCGCCGGGGGAGCCGCTGTTCCACGTCCGGACCAGCGTGCAGATACGCGAGCCGCTGACGGCGCTGATCAAGTGGGACGAGACCGGCAGGGCCTCGGTCTACAGGCCGTGACGGCGAGCTCGACTTGTGAAAGGTCGCGATTGAATTGTCCCTGGCGGAGACCCTGCTGATCTCGCTGTCGCTCTCGATGGACGCGTTCGCGGCGTCGCTGGGCATCGGCGCCTGCCTGAGCGGAGCCGCCGCTGCGCCGGCCCTTCGCGTGGGCGCGGCCTGCGGTGTCTTCCAGTCACTCATGCCTTTGGCGGGCTGCGCACTCGGATGCCGCTTTCTCGACAAGTTATCCGGCTACGACCACTGGGTCGCCTTCTTCCTGCTCCTGCTGGTGGGCGGCAACATGATGCGCCAGGCCGTCTCCGGGAGAGAGGACTCCTGTCCGCGGGAGGACTCCTCAAGGGGGCTCGCTCTGCTGCTGGTCGCGGTAGCCACCTCCATCGACGCCCTCGCGGTGGGGCTTGGGTTCTCGGCTATAGGGGCCCCGGTGGCGTTGCTGGCGTCATCGGCGGGCATCATAACAGCGCTGCTCTGCTTCGCGGGAGTGATGGCGGGCTTTCGCACCGGCGCGCTCCTCGGCGGGAGGGCGGAGTTCGCGGGAGGGCTGGTCCTGTGCCTGGTGGGCGCGAACATCCTGAGGCTGCACCTGGGCGCGTAGCGCGGGAGGCCTGGGTGTACATCCTCAGGTGCTCGGACGGAACCCTGTACACCGGCTGGACCTACGATACGGTCGCGCGGCTCGGGGCGCACAACTCCGGCAGGGGGGCTAGGTACACCGCGTCTCGTCTCCCTGTCGAGATGGTCTACTGCGAGCGAGTCCGGTCGAAGAGCGAGGCCTTGAGGCTGGAGCGCGCGATCAAGCGGATGGGGCGCGAGCGCAAGGAGCGCCTCGCGGAGTCCTCCGCTGGGGCGACGGGATGAGCCGGCGACGTATGATCGCCCTGCTGCTCCTGTCGGCGCTGGCCCTCTCGGTCGTCCTGTTTCTGCTCAGGTCCCCGGCCCCCGTCGGCGGGCAACTGAGGGAGAGAGGAGAGATGGCCGCGGCAATAGGCGGAGAGCTGGCGGGCGCGGCCAGGGTCCAGCTCGACATCCTCTCGGCTGAAGACCGGGCCGAGGTCGAGGAGATGCTTGAAGAGCTGGAGAGAAGTGTGGCCGCGGTGAACGCGCTGCTGCGCGAGGCCCGCCCGGACGAGGCGGCGCTGTCGGCGGCGGTGGAGCAACTGGAGAGGTCGCTCGAGGCGACGCGATGACGGAGGGGTATAATGACATCGACTAGCGACGCGTCGGCCTTCGCCCGCAGGGTGGCGTGGCTGCTGGGCAGGTATATGAAGGTGCAGGAGGAGCTGTTCAAGCCCTCCCTGGGCAAGATCCTTCGAATACCGGGGCTGTACCGCCCGGTCGACTACGGGGAGAACCGGCGCATACTGAAGGAACTCCTGTCCGAGCTGTCCGAGGTAAAGTCGGACATCAGGCGGTTGAGGCCGGGGCAGGAGGAGTCCGTCTCGACCGAGGACAGGTTCCTCGGGGTGCTCAGGAGGTACGTCTCTCAGATGGGCGATGCGGTGGAGATGCTGGCGGACATCTGCGGCAGGCTCAAGACCAGGAGCGAGGGCGGGGTGTACGCGCGGGCGGAATACAAAAGGGACATGGCGGAGCTGCGCGAGGCCCAGAGGAAGCACCTCGACACCGGCGCGGCGCTGAACGAGATGTTGAAGGAACTGGAGCGGGGGGGCGCGTGACGGCTGCCCCGGCGCTCCTTTTAAAGGGGTGATCTGTGTGTGTGCGAAGGCTGCGCGCGGCGGGGAGGGGACCTCTCCGTCGAAGTACGGCAAGGAGCTGCTGGCCGGCTTCTACAGGACGATGACGACCATCAGGCACTTCGAGCAGACGGTGGAGAAGTGCTTCCTCGAGGGGGAGATCCCCGGGTTCGTCCACCTGTACATAGGCGAGGAGGCCGTGGCGGCTGGGGTGATGGCCAACCTGCGCGACTCGGACTACATCCAGAGCACGCACCGCGGGCACGGCCATGCGATAGCCAAGGGGGCCGACCTCAAGAGGATGATGGCCGAGATATTCGGCAAGAGCACCGGGAGCTGCAAGGGCAAGGGAGGCTCGATGCACATCGCCGACTTCGGCGTGGGCATGCTGGGGGCCAACGGCGTCGTGGGCGGCGGCTTCACAATAGCGACCGGGGCCGCGCTGGCGCACAAGATGCAGGGGACGGACGGGGTGGCGGTCGCCTTCTTCGGGGACGGCGCGTCCAACCGCGGGACCTTCCACGAGGCGGCCAACATGGCCGCGGCGTGGGGACTGCCCGTGATCTTCGTCTGCGAGAACAACAAATGGGCGTCGACCACGCCCTACCGGACGACGACCTCGGTGGACCACATCGCCGACCGGGCCGCGGGCTACGGGATGCCGGGGGTGGTGGTCGACGGCAACGACGTCTTCGCGGTGTACGAGGGGGCGAGGTCCCTCGTGGAGAGGGCGCGCCGCGGGGAGGGCCCCGCGCTGCTCGAGTGCAAGACCTATCGCATCAAGGGTCACTTCGTGGGGGACCCGGAGAAGTACCGCACGAAGGAGGAGGTCAGGAAAGTCTTCGAGGAGACCGACCCGATCCCGCGCTTCGAGAGCGCTGTAGTCAAGGCGAGGGCCCTGACCAGGAAGGAGCTCGACGCCATCGACGGAGAGGCCCGCGAGGCTGTTCGCCTGGCGCTTGAGTTCGCCCGCACCTCCCCGGAGCCGGAGGAGTCGGCCCTGTTCGAGGGCCTTTACGTTTAAGGCGGTGGACGTGATGAGTACGATCACTTTTGCTCAGGCAACGCTCGATGCTATGACAGAGGAGATGGCCCGGGACGAGCGCGTGTTCGTCATGGGCGAGGATATTGCGAGGCAGGGCGGGATATTCGGCCAGTTCAAGGGGCTGGCCGACCGGTTCGGCACCGGGAGGGTGATGGACACGCCCATCAGCGAGACCGCCATAGTCGGCGCCTGCATCGGCTCGGCGCTGGCGGGGATGAGGCCGGTGGCGGACATGCACTTCGCCGACTTCATAGGCGTCTGCTTCGACGAGGTGCTGAACCAGATGGCCAAGATCTACTACATGTTCGGGGGGCAGAAGTCCATCCCGATGGTGCTGCGCGCACCGGACGGCCTCGTGAACCAGGCCGCCGCGCAGCACTCGCAGTCGCTGGAGGCCTTCTTCCTGCACATACCGGGGCTGAAGGTGGTCGCTCCGTCGAACCCGGCGGACGCCAAGGGGCTGCTCAAGTCGGCGATCCGCGACGACAACCCGGTCATCTATTTCGAGCACAAGGCCCTGTTCTCGACGAAGGGGGAGGTCCCCGACGGAGACCACCTCGTCCCGATAGGCAGGGCGAACGTGGTCAGGAAGGGAAGCGACGTCACCCTGGTGTCCTACTCCATGACGATGAACCACTGCGTCAAGGCGGCGGAGATACTGGCAGGCGAGGGGATCGATGTTGAGCTGATAGACCTTCGGACCATCTCGCCGCTCGACGTCGGGACCATCCTGGAGTCCGTGGCCAGAACCACCCGGCTGGTCATAGCCCACGAGGCGGTGAAGCAGGGGGGAGTGGGCGCGGAGCTGGCGGCCATCGTAGCGGAGGAGGCGATCGACTGCCTCGACGCCCCGATCGTGCGTGTCGGTGCCCCATTCACGCCTGTTCCCTTCGCCCGCCCGCTGGAGCGGGCCTACCGCGTGACCCCGGAGAAGATCGCCGAGGCGGTTCGTTCGGTGATGTAGGGCGTTTTACGGCGCCGGACCGGCCGAGGAGGTGAGTCGGGGGGCGACGGGGGGCGCCGAGGGCATATAGTCGTATCAAGTGTCGGAAATCTCAATCTCAGGAGGCGTAAAGATGAAAAAACTGGTTGCTGCAATGCTGCTGGCCGCGGCCCTGTGCGCGTTCACTGTCCCGGCCCTCGCGGAGTACAAGGCCGAGTACAAGCTGGACATAGTCCCGAGCCTCACGACCGCATGGGGGATGGGCGCCACCTACTTCACCGACCTGGTCAGGGAGAGGAGCGACGGAAGGATAAACATCAAGGTCTACCCCAACTCCCAGCTCACCACCGGGGCTCAGACCAACGCGTTCATGCTCGTCCGCAACGGGACGATCGACTTCGCCGTGCAGTCGTCGATCAACTACTCGCCGCAGATAGTCGAGCTCAACCTGTTCGCCCTCCCCTTCTTCATCGCCAACCAGCCCGACAAGTACGTCGCGATGGACGCGATCAAGGCGGGCGAGTCCGGCAAGCTGGTCGTCAAGGCCGTGGAGGACAAGGGAGTCAAGTTCCTGGCGTGGGGCGAGAACGGCTTCCGCGAGCTGACCAACTCGAAGAGGGAGATCCGCTCCCCCAAGGACATGGAGGGAATGAAGATCCGCGTGGTCGGCAGCCCGATCTTCCTGGACGCGTTCAGGGCCATCGGGGCCAACCCCCTGACCATGAACTGGAGCGACACGATGGCCGCGATACAGCAGGGAGTGGTGGACGGGCAGGAGAACCCGATCAGCACCTTCTACCCGGTCAAGATTCATGAGTACCACAAGTACGTCACCGACTGGCACTACGTGATCGACCCGACCATGTACGTCGTCAACCCGGCCGTATGGAAGACCTTCTCCGAGGACGACCAGAAGCTTATCCAGGAGGCGGCCGAGGAGGCCGGCAAGTACATGGTGGCGCTGGCGCGCATAAGCCTGGACGACGGGACGGCCTACAAGTACCTCGAGAGCATCGGCAAGCTGCCCGAGATCACCGACTGGTACAAGGAGCTGGCCAACGTCGGGATGACCGTGAGCATCCTCACGCCGGAGGAGACCAGGGCGTTCGCCGAGAAGACCGCGCCCGTGGTCGACGAGTGGCGCTCCAAGATAGGCGAGGAGATAGTGGCGGCGGCCGAGGCCGACATGGCCGCGGCCGCGGCCTCGAAGTAGAGATTGCCCCGGGGCAGGCCGAGGACCTCCTTGCCTGCCCCTTCAGAACGCCCGGCTCCCGCGCGCTCCCCGACCGCCGGCGGGTGCCGGGGTCCATTCTTTGACCAGAAGGGATTGGCCTCAATGATAAAAAAAGTGTTCGACAACTTCGAGGAGCTGCTGGGGTCCGTCATCCTCGTCGTGATGGCGGTGATAACGTTCGCCAACGTCGTAACCCGGTACTTCATCCTCTACGCGCTGGCCTTCACCGAGGAGGTCACCATCTACCTGTTCGTCTGGCTGGTGATGCTGGGGACCGCCATAGCTTTCAAGAAGGGGGCCAACCTGAGCATGACCTTCGTCTACGACAAGCTCCCCGCCAGGGGGAAGAAGCTCTGCTTCTTCGCGTCCACCGCCCTGTCCCTGGCCTTCTTCGCTCTGCTCGCCTACCTGGGGTACGTGCAGGTCTCGGACGAGATAGCCCTGTCCGTGACGTCGCCGTCGCTTGCCATTCCCATGTGGTGGTACACCGTGTCGCTGCCCGTCTTCTCCGTCCTGATAATCGTACGCATCATGCAGGCGGCGGCGGAGACCGTGCGGGGCGACGAATTCCGGAGGGGGTGCTGACATGGAAACGCTGATTCACGAGCCCGCCTTCTGGACTATAGCCCTCTTCATCATACCGCTGCTGATCAGGGTGCCCATCGCGGTGGCGCTGGGGTCCGCGGCGATATTCGTCGTGTGGAACTGGGACCTCGGCTACCAGATGCTCTCCTACAGCTTCTTCTCCGGGATCGCAAAATTTCCCCTGCTGGCGATACCGTTCTTCATCCTGGCCGGGGTCATCATGGAGAAGGTCGGGATAGCCGAGCGCATCATAGCCCTGATAAAGCAGCTCGTCGGCGACATGACCGGCGGGCTTGCGGTGGCCACCGTCATAGTGGCGGCCTTCTGGGGGGCCGTCAGCGGCTCCGGACCGGCCACGGTCGCCGCCCTCGGGCTCATCCTGATCCCCGGAATGGCGGAGGCCGGGTACGACAAGGCCTTCGCGGCGGCGGTGGTCTCCGTCTCGGCCGGGCTGGCGATAATAATCCCGCCGAGCATCTCGTTCATCGTCTACGGCGACATCATGCAGCAGTCGGTCGGCACCCTGTTCGCCGCAGGCGTCCTCCCGGGGATAGTCGTTGCGGCCTTCCTGTGCGTCTCCGTCTGGCTGGTCAGCAGGGTCCACGGGTACAGGGGCGCTCCCAGGGGGTCGGCCTCCGAGGTGCTGCGCGCCCTCAGGGACGCCTTCTGGGGACTGTTCACCCCCGTGATCATCCTGGGGGGCATCTACGGCGGGATTTTCACCCCGACCGAGGCGGCGGCCGTGGCGGTCTTCTACGGCCTGTTCGTGGGAGTGTTCATCTACCGCACCCTCACGGTCCGAATCCTGTATGAAATACTGAGCGAGACCGTGGCGGCCACGTCGGTGGTGATGATCGTCGTCACGTGCGCGGGGCTATACTCCTGGCTCGGGGCCACGGTCGGGCTGATAGACAAGATCGCGGCGCTGCTGCTCGGCATATCGGAGAACCCCGTGGTCATACTGCTGATGATAAACATAATCCTGCTGTTCGCCGGGATGCTGCTCGACGCCATATCCATAGCCTACGTCTTCCTGCCCATACTGGCGCCTGTGATCATGGCCTTCGGATGGGACCCGATCTGGTTCGGGGTCATGATGACGGTCAACATGGCGATAGGACAGGTGACCCCGCCTGTGGCGGTAAACCTGTACGTCGGGGCCAGGATAAGCGGGCTGACCATGGAGCAGATCTGCCGCCCGATCGGGCCGCTGCTCGTGGCCGCCCTGGCCGCCCTGATCGTGATCACCGCATTCCCGGAGATCTCGCTGCTCCTGCCCCGGATGATGGGCATGATGTAGCCCGAGCCCGGCGGCTTTCGCGATCCTTGATGAGGAGGGGTACCTTATGGCTTCACCAGTGACAATGCCCAAGCTCGGGCTGACAATGAACAGCGGAACCGTCTCCAGGTGGGGCGCGAAGGAGGGAGAGCCCGTTCGCAAGGGCAACCTCCTGGTGGTTATCGCCACGGACAAGCTCACCTTCGACGTTGAGGCGCCGGAGGACGGGGTGCTGCTGAGGGTGCTGGTCCCGGAGGGAGGGGAGGCCCCGGTAGGCGCCGTGATCGCGTACATCGGCGCGGAGGGGGAGGTCCTCGCCGATGTCGAGGCATCGTCCCCGCAGCCGTCGAAGGCTGCCGCGCCCTCGCCGGCCCGGGCTTCAGCCGCCGTAGCCGCGCCTGCGGCGAGCATCGTGCGCGCCACGCCGCTCGCCCGCAGGATCGCCCGCGAGAGGGGGCTGGACCTCGCGATGATCGAGGGCACCGGCCCCGATGGCAGACGCCTCCGCAGGGACGTCGAGGCGGCGGAGCGGGTGAAGGCCAGCCCCGTCGCGGCGAGGATGGCGGCCGACCTGGGGGTCGACCTGGCCTCGGCGAGGTCACAGGGGCGCGTCATGAAGGAGGACGTGCTCCGGGCCGCTGCGGAGCGCCCGTCCGCCGGGGACGTCGAGGTCCCCCTGACTCCGATGCGCAGGGTGATAGCCGAGAGGATGAGCCTCAGCAGCTCCACCATCCCGTCGGTGACGTACAACGTCGACGCGGACTTCACCGAACTGTCCGCCGCAAGGGAGAGGCTCAGGGAGGGGGCGGCCCGCGCCGGGGTGAAGATCTCGTTCAACCACCTGCTGATGAGGATCTGCGCCGCAGCCCTGGTCGAGTTCCCGATGGCCAACTCCTCCTTCGGCGCGGACTCGATCACCATGCACCGGGATGTGAACATCGGGCTGGCGGTGTCGGTGGAGGGGGGGCTGCTGGTCCCCAACGTCAAGTCGGTCCAGGACAAGGGGCTGCTCCAGATCGCCCGCGAGACCGAGGAGCTGGTGAGCCGCGCCAGGGAGGGGACCCTGCCGCTCGACGCGGTGCAGGGGGGCACCTTCACCATCACCAACCTGGGCATGTTCGGGACGAGCAGCTTCACGCCGGTGATCAACCCGCCGGAGGCCTGCATCCTCGGGCTGAACGCCGTGGCCGACAGGCCGGTGGCGATCGGCGGCCAGGTGGTGGTGCGCCCGATGACGACCCTCTCGCTGTCGGCCGACCACAGGATCCTCGACGGCGCCGAGGCCGCGCGCTTCCTCGCGCGCATCAGAGAGCTGGTCGAGAACCCGTGGCTCCTGCTTCTAAATTGAGGACCGAGGTATGAGCGCGAAGAGAGTGGCGGTTATAGGCGCCGGCCCCGGCGGGTACGTCGCCGCAATACGGGCCGCGCAGCTCGGCGCGGACGTGACGGTCGTGGAGAGGGGCGCCGTCGGGGGGACCTGTCTCAACGTCGGATGCATCCCGACCAAGGCGATGCTGCACGCTGCGGAGCTGTACGCGCAGGCCCGGGAGGGCGCGGCCTTCGGGGTCGTCGCCAAGGGGGTCTCGCTGGACTGGGGGGCCCTCATGGAGCGGAAGAGGGCCGTGGTCGACCAGCTCGTCGCAGGCGTGCGAACGCTGCTGAGCAGCAACCGCGTCAGGCTGATCGAGGGGGAGGCGTCGTTCGAGACGCCGCGCGATCTGTCCGTGCGGAGGGCTGACGGCACCGCGGAGCGAGTGGAGGCCGACGCGACGATAGTGGCCGCCGGGTCCGCCACCGTGATCCCTCCCGTGCCCGGCATAGACCTCGACGGAGTGATCACCAGCACGGAGGCCCTGTCGCTGGAGGCGCCCCCGAAGTCCATCGCGGTGCTGGGGGGCGGGGTCATAGGGCTGGAGTTCGCGTCCCTCTTCTCCTCCCTGGGCGCGAGCGTCGCCGTCGTCGAGATGCTGCCGGAGATACTGCCGACGATGGACGCGGAGATCGCCGGAATCCTGAGGGGTGCTCTGGCCAGGAGGGGCGTTTCCTTCCACCTGGGCTCGAGGATTTCCGAGGTCGCGAGGAGCGGTGGTGACCTGGTCGTGCGCGTGGAGACCCCGTCCGGCCCGACGACCCTGCGAGCCGAGAAGCTGCTGGTCGCGGCGGGCAGGCGCCCGGTATCGGAGGGGCTCGGGCTGGAGCGGATCGGGGTCGCGACGGAGCGCGGCAGGATCAAGGTGGACTCGCGCATGAGGACCGGGGTCGAGGGGGTGTACGCCGTGGGCGACTGCGCCTCCCGCATAATGCTGGCCCACGTCGCCTCCCGCGAGGGGGAGGTGGCGGCGGAGAACATCATGGGCGCACCCGTCGTCATGGACTACAAGACAGTGCCGAGCGTGGTCTACACGAGCCCGGAGGCGGCCTCCGCCGGATTGTCGGAGGATGAGGCCCGGCGCTCCGGCCTCAGCGTGAGGGTCGGCCGGTTCCCGATGTCCGCCAACGGCAGGAGCCTCATCGCGAACCAGGGCGACGGGATGGTGAAGTACGTGGTGGACGAGAAGTACGGCGAGATAGTAGGCGTCCACATGGTGGGGCCGAGCGCGTCCGAGCTCGTCGCCCAGTCCTGCCTCGCGCTCAGGCTGGAGTGCACGGTCGACGAGCTGATCACCACGATTCACGCCCACCCGACCGTGAGCGAGGCGCTGCGCGAGGCCGCGGCTGCGACGAGAGGGGCGGCGGTGAACCTGCCTGCCTAGGGGTAAGACTCAAGCGCGCGGCATGGTGACGAAGTATCCGTCATTTATTAACCTACCCCCGATCGGAGGGCAATAGGGATGGACGGTATATTCCTGGGGGCGATTATCGGCGCGGCGGTCGCGCTGATTGCGGCGGTGCCGGTAGCGATCAGCATTCACTCAAGGCGCATGGCCGAGATCAGGCGGAAAGAGGCCCTGGCAAGGGCGGAGCTCGGCGAGAACATCGTCAGGCTCAACCTGCTTCTGGGGAACAGCTCCGCGGCGACGTTCATCTTCAGGGGCACCTGCTTCCTGGCCCTCAACCGCGCGACAGAGGGACTGACCGGCTACTCGAGGGAGGAGCTGCTGGCCATGAGAGGGCTTGAGCACTTCCACCCGGATGATCGCACAGCCGCGGTGGAGAGGTCGCTCGCCCGGGCCAGAGGGGAGCCTGTGCCGTCTTTCTACGAGATCAAGTTGCTGACCAAGGACGGAGAGACCAAGTGGGCCGAGTTCATAGCGCGGGACGTCATCTTCGACGGGCAGAGGTGCACCGTCGGCAGCGCGTACGACGTCACGGAGCGAAACCGAATCAAGGACGAGCTGCGGCTCAGCGAGGCCAGGTACAAATTCCTGACGGAGAACATGAAGGACGTGGTCTGGACGATCGACACCGAGACCATGCGCTTCGTCTACGTGAGCCCGTCGGTCGAGAGGCTCAGGGGGTACACCTCCGACGAGGTCCTCGCGGCTCCGATAGAGGACTCGCTCGCTCCGGAGGACTCGGCCAAAGTGAGCGAGCTGATACGCGCGGGGCACAGAAAGCTGTGCGAGGAGGAGGGGGCTCTCGGTGCCGCGTTTCACACCATGGAGCTGCTTCAGCCGCGCAAGGACGGCTCGCTCGTGTGGACCGAGACCATAGTCTCCTTCCAGAGAAACCCGATCAGCGGCAGGATGGAGCTGCACGGGGTGACCCGCGACATCTCCGAGCGCAAGGAGGCCCAGGCCAGGATGGCGGAGATGGCGCTGCACGATGCGCTCACCGGACTTCCCAACAGGAATCTGTTCTCCGACCGTCTCGCCCTGGCGATAGCGGCCTCCCGGCGTGAAGGCGCGCGGGCGGCGCTGCTCTTCCTCGACCTGGACAGGTTCAAGCCTATCAACGACACCTACGGGCACGCCTTCGGGGATCTGCTGCTGAAGCAGGTGGCCGGCAGGCTGACCGCCACCGTGAGGGGGGTGGACACGGTGGCGCGCATAGGCGGGGACGAGTTTCTCGTGCTGTTGCCGGGCGAGGGAGACGAGGGGGCCGCTGCCGCTGCGGACAGGCTTGTGGAGGCGGTGGGCAGGCCGTACCTGGTGGAGGGGCGTGATATCAGGATGTCCTGCAGCATCGGGATAGCGTTCCACCCGGACGATGCGCTTGGCGAGATCGAGCTCGTCAAGAACGCCGACGAGGCGATGTACAGGGCCAAGCAGGCCGGCGGAGGGTGCTGGCGCATGTACGGGCAGCCGGGCTCATGAGAGCAGGAAGTCCAGAAACTCCTCCGCATCGGCGCCGTTGAAGTGCCGCCCCGGAGGGAAGGCCGCCAGGGCCTCGCGCAGCGAGTCCTCCCGGTAGGTTAGCCCCTCCAGCGCCCTCTCGAACAGGTCGCGGTTATCCGGACCGAAGTAGTCGCCGAAGAACCGCGCGCTCACTATCACGCCGCTCGACACCTCCAGCAGGGCCTCGACCCTGCCCCAGGAAAAGCGCCTCTCCTTGCGCTCCGTGAAGCGGGGGGACTCCCCCCAGTTCCACTCCCACCTGTCGTACTTCTCGTCGCGCAGCCTCTCGACCTCGGTGACCCGCCAGGGCTCGATCTCCATCGGCGATGCCTCCGGCGCGCAGCCTCGCAGGGCCTCCACGAACTCCTCGACCGTGACCGGACTCGGCATCAGCGGCAGCAGGTTGGCGACGCGGCTCCGCACCGACGCGAACCCCTTCGACGCGAACTTCCCCTCGTCCACGCGCAGCGCGCCCTCAAGGGCCGACAAATTGGCGTCGAACAGGATGGCACCGTGGTGGAGCAGATGCCTCCCGTCCGAGTGCTGGGCGCTGCCGGAGACCTTTCGCCCCCCGGCGCACAGGTCGTTTCGACCGCTGATCTCCGCCCGTACCCCCAGGCGCGCGATCGCCTCGACCACGGGCCTGGCGAAGCGGGCGAAGTCGAAGGCGTCCCCCTCGCACGGCAGTATAAAGGAGTAGTTCACGTTGCCGAGGTCGTGGTAGACCGCCCCGCCCCCCGTCATCCTCCTGACGACCCTTATGCCGCGCTCCCGGACGAACGGGCGGTTCACCTCCCCCGCGGTGTTCTGGAAGCGACCCACTACGACCGACGGGTCGTTCCTCCACAGCATGAACACTCCCCCGTCGGGCGGGGAGCGGAACAGGTGCTCCTCGAGGGCCAGATTGAAAGCGGGGTCGTGCGAGACCTCTCCGACGAAGCGCACGGTCGATCACCTCCACCTCCGCGGATTCTCCCCTTGCAAAGGGGGCGACTTGGGTCCATTATACACAGGAGCCTGTATCGGGAGGTGCATGAAGAATGCTCGATTCATTGGAGATAGTCGTGCTGATGGAGGACTCGGTCCCCATGGACGGGGCGCTGGTCGCGGAGCATGGCCTGTCCTTCTTCATAAGGGGGACGAGGGACGGGCGCGAGATATGCGGGCTGCTTGACGTCGGGCAGACGCCCGAGCTGCTTGCCCACAACATGAGAGAGCTGGGCGTGGACCCGGCCTGCCTCGAGTTCGTGGTGCTGTCGCACTGCCACTACGACCACACCGGGGGCGTGGCGTCGCTGGTGCGATCCGTGGGCAGGCGCGAGCTGCCGGTGGTGGCGAACCCGGACCTGTTCCGCCCGCACTTCAGGAGCGCCCCGGTGGTCTCTGCCCTCGGAGTTCGGCCGGACGACCGGCGCGAGGCGATAGAGGCCGCGGGCGGCAGGCTGCTGCTGTCCAGGGAGCCCTTCCCGTTGACCGACGGCCTCGCGACCACCGGCGAGATCCCCCGCGTCACGGACTTCGAGGGCGGCCCCACAGGATTCTTCACCCTTAGGGACGGGTCGCCGGCACCGGACCAGATGATGGACGACATGGGCGTGATCGCCAGGGTGAAGGGCAGGGGCGTGGTCTTCCTGTCCGGGTGCAGCCACTCCGGCATCATAAACATGCTCAGGCACGTCCGCGCCCTGTGCCCGGGGGAGAGGATGGTCGGCCTTGTCGGGGGACTCCACCTGGTGAACGCCGGCCGCGAGGCGATGGACAGGACGATCGAGGGGCTCAGGGAGTTCGACCTGGAGTGGATCTCCACGGGGCACTGCACGGGCTTCCCGATGCAGGCGCGCCTGCTGGAGGAGTTCGGCGACAGGTTCGTCCCGCTGTCGGTGGGCAGGAGGTTCTTCGTGGGGGCCTGATTCGGGGCAGCGCGATTCGAGGTAGTGCGACGCTGGATCCCTCGTCGCTTTGCTCCTCGGGATGACAGCGGACGTATTCCTCGGGACGACGGCAGGCATATTCGTCGGGATAACGAAGTGCAATCAAAGGGAGGTTGTGTCTCTCGGTGTTTCTGTTTCGTCTTTTGCTCAGGGCGGCGCCGTTGCTGCTCTTCCTGGTCTTCTCGAGGATAATGAGGGACGTGATGCGAGGCTGGTACGTTCCTCCCGGCCCCGGAGGCGCCGGCAGCCCTGGCGGTTCCGGCGATGGCGGGCGCTCGGGCGCGCCGGGCGGCGAGGCGTCGCCGCGCGCAGGACGCGACCCGTACTCCGTGCTGGGGTGTTCTCGCTCCTCGTCGGACGAGGAGATAAAAAAACGCTACCGCGAGCTCGCGGCCCGCTACCACCCCGACAAGTTCATAGGGCAGAAGCTCGACGACGAGTTCGTGGCCCTCGCCTCCAGGAGGTTCCAGCAGATCCAGGAGGCCTACGGGCGCATTCGCGCGGAGAGAGGGCTGTAGTCGGCGCCGTTTTTCGGTACAATGGAGGCGTCCGGAGGCGCGACCCCCGGAGACAATCGCCCCGGCAGGGGAGAAAGAGGAGAGTGTTTTGTCTACCGTTGAGTTCTACACCGATCCAGCGAGCTTCTCGCAGATCAAGTCGCAGGCCAGGACCACGATCGAGTCGGCGTTCTACGGGAACAACGTGGTGCCGGTGACTGGCCTCGAACAGGCCTACGAGCTTGCGCGGAGGTCCCCGGGGACCGTCGAGATGACCGGGATGCCGGTCCACCGGCCGGTGGAGCAGGGGCTTCCGGCCGGGGCGAACGTCCTGCTGATGAACGACGGCACGGTGGTGGGGCGGTGCGCGGCCGCCAGGAAGATCGTGGGCGAGCCGGGAGTCAACATGGCGGACCTCGCCCCGCTGCTGAGGGAGGCTGTCTACGGGGCCAGGTTCCGGACCTTCTACTCGGCCGAGGCGTACATCGGCCTGCAGGAGGACTTCATGGTCAAGGCGCACCTGATGGTGCCCAAGGACTTCGAGAACCTCGTCTACAACTGGCTGTTGAACTTCCAGTACATGAACGAGGACTACGACAGAATGTACGCCTCCTCGAGGAGGATGGACGACGGCGACATCTTCGTGTTCGCGGACCCGGACTGGTCCTCGCCCGACTACCCCTACGGGCTGGCCTTCTTCGACCCGCTGCACAACTGCGCCGCCGTGCTCGGCATGCGCTACTTCGGCGAGCTCAAGAAGGGGACTCTGACACTGGCGTGGGGGATAGCCGCCCGCAACGGCTACGCCTCCTGCCACGGCGGCCTGAAGCGGTACAACCTCCAGGGCGGTCGCTCCTTCGTGGCGGCGGTGTTCGGCCTGTCCGGCTCCGGCAAGTCGACCATAACCCACGCGCGCCACGGCGACAAGTACGACGTGACCGTGCTGCACGACGACGCCTTCGTCATCCAGACGAAGGAGAAGTACTCGATCGCGCTCGAGCCCTCCTATTTCGACAAGGTGCAGGACTACCCGATGGGGTGCGACGACAACAGGTTCATCATTTCCCTTCAGAACTGCGGCGTCACCAGGGGGGCCGACGGGCTGCTGCAGGCCGTGACCGAGGACTTGCGAAACGGCAACGGCAGGGCGATCAAGTCCAAGTTCTGGTCGCCCAGGAGGGTGGACAGGATCGACGAGCCCATCGACGCGATATTCTGGCTGATGAAGGACTCCTCCCTGCCGCCCGTGGTGAAGCTGAAGGACCCGGACCTTGCGGCGGTGCTCGGCGCGACGCTGGCCACCAAGAGGACGTCCGCGGAGCGCCTGGCCTCGGGGGTGGACCCTAACGCCCTAGTGATCGAGTCCTACGCGAACCCGTTCCGGACCTACCCGCTCTCGGTCGACTACGAGAGGTTCAGGTCTCTCTTCGAGGACGGGGTCGCCTGCTACATCCTGAACACCGGAGACTTCATGGGCAGGAAGGTGAAGCCCGCGGACACGCTGGGCATCGTGGAGTCGATCGTGGAGGGGACAGCGGAGTTCGCCCCCCTGCTCGCGTTCGGCGACATGGAGACGATCGATCTTCCCTCCTTCCCGATCGACCGCGACGACGAGCACTACCGCCGCGAGCTGCTTTCACGCCTCAGGGATCGGCTGTCCTTCGTCGTGTCGAGAGCGACCGAGAAGGGCGGGCTGGACAAGCTGCCTCCCGAGGCCGAGGCGGCGCTGCGGAAGGCGATAGGCGGGATCGAGGCGGTGTGACGGACCGGGCCGGGGCGCACCCCCGGCCTGTCATCTTCCTCGCAGGGGGGCGCGGTGCTCCGCAACGATCACGTCCCCCCGCATCAGCCTCGCACCCGGTATGATCCTTCGCCCGCGCACCCACTCGAAACCCTCGCGGGCGGTGCGCTCGTCGGTCCTGTCCCTCTCGACCCCCTCGTGGTCCAGGGCCGCCCCCGGCCAGGACCTCCACTCGCCCGTGAGCGGCTCCTGGTACATCACCAGCCAGGAGTAGTCGTCGAACACCCCCAGTATGCGATAGCGCTTCCTGCCCTCCCCCTCCACCCGGATCATCACGCTGACCTCGTCGCGGAACCTGGTTACCGTGCCGGAGTAGGCGCCGGCATCGCTCGTCCCGGAGAAGTCGGCGGACTGCCCGTCGCGCGTCACCCCCTCGGCCGCGCACCACTCCCTGACGGCAGCCAGCAGCGACTCGAAGTCGAGCTCGATTCCGTTGGCCGCCGCGTAGACCTGCGCGAACCTGCGCTCCAGTATGAACTCGCCGGGCCTGTGCGACGGGGCGCAAAGCAGGTGCATGCGCGAGGGGAATTGTGGTTTCTCCGTCATGCCGCCTCCAGGGTGTAAAATATTTCGCTTGCCGCGAGGTATCGAGCGTCAGCTCTGGTATAATCATACACTAGGGTAAATTGTACCCGGAGGAAGGTAATTATGGAAAAGAATCTGGATAAATCACACGCGATGGGGACCGACTCGATCGGCCGCCTGATGTTGCGCTTCTCGCTGCCCGCGATCGTCGGCATGGTGGCGAACGCCCTCTACAACATCGTAGACAGGCTCTTCGTCGGGCAGACGGTGGGAGCGGCGGGGATCGGCGCGATAAGCGTGGTATTCCCCTTCACGATAATGGTGATAGCATTCGGGCTGCTGATAGGCGTGGGAGCGGGCTCCTACATCTCCATATCGCTGGGCGAGAAGAAGCACGCCAGGGCCGAGAAGGCCATGGGCAACGCGATAGTACTTCTCCTGTGCGGCGGGGCGGTTCTTACCCTGCTCGGAGTCCTGTTCGCCGAGCCCATACTGGTGCTGTCCGGCGCGAGCGAGACCCTGCTGCCGATGTCGCTCGAGTACATGGGGTACGTGGTCTGGGGGGTCTTCTTCTCCACCCTTGCCTTCGGTCTGAACTTCTTCATCCGGGCGGAGGGGAACCCGCGCTACGCGATGTTCACCCTCATCATCGGCGCGGGGGCGAACGTGGCGCTCGACGCCTACTTCATCCTGGGGCTGGACATGGGGGTGGCGGGCGCGGCGATAGCCACGCTGATCTCGCAGGTGATATCGGCGGCCTGGGCGGTGATGTTCTACGTGCGCAGGAGGGGGACGCTCCGCTTCCGCGCGAAGAACCTGTCACTCGAATGGCCGGTGATCCGCCGCATACTGGCGGTGGGGGCGGCCCCGGCTCTCACCGAGGTCAGCTTCACCTACATCCTGATCGTGTTCAACCGGACGCTGCGCTTCTACGGCGGAGACCTCGCCATATCGGCGATGGGGATATTCTTCAGCCTGGACAGCCTGTTCTTCCTGCCGGTGCTGGGGCTGGCGGGCGGGGTTCAGCCGATAATCAGCTACAACTACGGGGCCAAGAACTACGACCGGGTGATCCGCTCCGTGCTGGCCGCGATAAAGATCGGGGCCCTGTTCTTCACCGCGAGCTTCGCCCTGGTGATGCTGGTACCCGATTACATGATACGCCTGTTCAACTCCGACAATGCGGAGCTGATGGCGATGGGCGCGAGGGGGATGCGCCTCGGCTACTGCGGCATAATCATGGCCTCGGTGAGCCTGGTGGCGTCCCACACATTCCAGGCGATCGGCAAGGCGCGGATTGGGCTGTTCCTGACTCTGTCCAGGCACTTCCTGTTCATCCTGCTGCCCCTGTTCCTGCTCCCGCCCATCCTAGGGATCGACGGGGTGTGGCTGTCGATGCCCCTGTCGGACCTCGGGGGGGCTCTGGCGGGCGGGTGGTTCCTGAGAAGGGAGTTCCGCGAGATGAGGTCGTCGGAGGCTCTCCTGCGACTGGTGCCGGCGGAGGGGTGCGGCGGATCGCCGGATTGAGTATAATAACAGCGGAACATTCCCTCATATTACAGCAAGAGGAGGAAATTTGGTGCAAGATTTCAACCTCAGCCGCGACAACGGAATTTTCGCAGTCCACGAGGGATACGGGTCGGCTTTGTACATGCTCGACCTGCCCCTCCCGCTCCCCGGATTCGACCATCACCTGTCCTCCTGGCTCCTGCGCGATCAGCGCGGCGGCAGGAACATACTGGTCGACACCGGCCCCTCGGCCTCCGTCGCCCACCTCGGACGTTCGCTGCGCTCCGTGGGGGTCGACAGGCTCGACCTGGTCCTGCTGACCCACGTCCACGCGGACCACGCGGGAGGGGTCGCCGACCTGCTGGAGCTCTTCCCAGAGGCTATGGTGCTCGCTCCCGAGAGGGGGGTAAGGCACCTGGTGCGGCCGGAGAGGCTCGAGGAGGCCACCAGGGCGACCCTGGGCGACGAGATCGCCGACGCCTTCGGCCCGATACGCCCGGCGGCGCCCGACAGGTTCCTGGACGCGTCCTCTCCTCTGCTGGACCGGATCACCGTGATTCTGACTCCCGGACACGCGTCGCACCACAACTCCTATGTCCTGAAGGCGGGGTTCGGCCGGGTGCTCTTCCCCGGCGAGGCCGCTGGTGTGGGGCTGGGGGAGGCCGTCCGCCCGCTCTGGCTCGAGGGTGGCGAGGTCCCCGCCACGCCTCCGTACCGCTTTCCAGCTACCCCGCCCAGGCTCGACGGCGCGGCCATGTACAGATCCATGGAGCTGCTCATGCCGGAGCGCGGCGCCAAGTACCTGTGCTTCAGCCACTACGGCTGGACCGAGGACGCGGCGGGAACCCTCGAGGGGGCTGTCATCCAGTTTCGCGAATGGGAGGAGCGGGCGCGCGCCTGCGCGGTTCCCGAGGAGGACGCGGCGGTCGAGGCCCTGTTCGAGGAGGTGACGCGGGAGGACCCGCAACTCGGCCTTTGGCGTTATCTTAGGCCGGAGCAGAGGGATAAGGAGGGGTACTTCATCAGGAACAGCCTGAGGGGGGTAGTTAGATGGGTTCGGTCGTGACGCAGCACGGTTGCAGCCCGGGCGGGAAGGGACCGCGTTCCGCCCTCGAAGGGGCGGTGTGACGATGGGAGAGCTCACTGGAAAGTTCGGTGCCGAGCGCTTCCTGGTAGGAGACGGGATAAAAAGGCTCTTTCTTTATCTCTTCGGCGCGACCCTGTGCGCCGTCGGCCTGCATCTCGACTCTCCGGCCTCCTCCTTCTTCGGCCTGTTGAGGATCATCGTGGAGCCGGACTACCTCATCTCCGACTACTTCTACGTCGGCGGCCGAGGCGCCGCGTTTCTCAACAGCGGCATCCTGGTGCTGCTGTTTACCTCCATCCTGGTCTACTACAGGGTTAGGATCAGGGGAATATCCATAGCCTCGATATTCACAGTGGCAGGGTTCGCCATGTTCGGCAAGAACCTGTTCAACGTCTGGTTCATTCTCGCCGGGGTCTGGCTGTACGCCAGGCACCAGGGAGAGTCCTTCATGAAGTTCATATACATAGCCTTCTTCGGCACCTCGCTCGCGCCGCTGGTGAGCCAGCTGATGTTCGGGCTGTACATACCCTCCCCGTTCAAGTACGTCGCCGGTGCGGCGGCCGGCCTCTCCGCGGGCTTCCTGCTCCCCTCCCTGGTGCCGGCCTTCCTCTCGGTCCACAAGGGCTACAACCTGTACAACGTCGGCTTCACGGCCGGGATGATAGGCACGATCCTGGTGTCGCTGCTGCGATCCCACGGGTTCATAGCCGAGGCGAGGGTCCTGTGGACCGCCGGGGGCGCCCAGGACATCGCCCCGCTGCTGGCCGAGATCTTCCTGCTGATGATACTGGTGGGCAACATGCTCAACAGGAAGTCTTTCAGGGGCCTGTACGACATGTGGAATCACCCGGGGCGCCTTCTGGCGGACTTCGTGGACATCTTCGACTTCCCGCTGACCCTCGTGAACATGGGAATCAACGGGCTCATAGTCACGGTGTACCTGCTGGTGATCAAGGGGGACTTCAACGGACCCACCCTGGGGGGAATACTGACGGTCGTAGGCTTCAGCGCCATGGGCAAGACCCCCAGGACCATCCTGCCGGTGATGGGGGGAGTAATCATAGGCAGTCTGTCCAAGGGATGGAGCCTCACGGACCCGTTCGTCCAGCTTGCCGCCCTGTTCGGCACGACCCTGGCCCCGATATCGGGCGAGTTCGGCTGGAAGGCCGGGATGCTGGCGGGCTACATTCATTCGTCCGTGGTGCAGTACGTGGGCGTGCTGCACGCGGGCTTCAACCTTTACAACAACGGCTTCGCGGGGGGACTGGTGGCCGGAATGCTGGTCCCGCTGTTCGAGGCGCTCAGGGGGAGGGAGAGACGATGAAGTATGAAAGGCTCGTCGTCTCGCGCATAGTAAGCGAGATGATGAACTTCTTCTTTTCCATGGGGGCGGGCGATTTTACCGCTCAAGTCGTACGGAGCGACGAGAAGTTCGAGATCACCATAGAGACGGACTACGCCGGGAACCAGTCGAGCAAGATCCGGGAGATGACCCGGCTCTTGAGGATGCCGCGCGCGGAGGAGACCGAGGAGTACTTCTGGTCCCTGTCGGGCGAGATAAGCACCGGGCAGGAGATCTACCTGGTGGGCATAATGACCGATCACGTGTCGGTGGAGCACGACGAGGAGGCCAGGCGCGTCCGCATCGGCCTCGTGCGTCTGTTGAGCTGACCTGAAAGGGGAAGGACAATGTCGAAGCTTCAACTGACCATGGACATACTCGAACAGGCGTTGCTTGGCGCCTCGATCCTGGGCGGCGACGGCGGGACATCGATAGACGAGGCGATGATGCTGGGGGAGCTCGCCCTCAAGGTAAACCCCCCGGTCCTGCTTGACATAGAGGACCTGCCGCCCGAGGGGACGGTGGTGACCTGCGCGACGGTCTCCTGCCCTCACAGGGGGAAGAAGACTCCGTTCGTCAGCCCCAGGGCCCACGTCAGGAGCCTCGAGCTGCTGCTCGAGAGCGGGCTGGAGCGCCCGGTGGCGCTTACATCCAACGAGAGCGGAAGCGGCGGGGTGGTCAACGGATGGCTCCAGGCCGCCGTCCTGGGCCTGCCGCTGGTGGACGCTCCCTGCAACGGGCGCGCCCACCCGACGCCGGAGATGGGGTAGATGGGGCTGCACCTGGACCCCGACTACCACGGCCTCCAGGCTTTCGCGGGCGGGGACCCGGACCAGGGGTGCTACATCGAGGGGGTGCTGCGCGGAAAGGTCAAGACCGTCTCCTCCTCCGTCAGGCACGTTGCCTGCGCGGCCGGCGGGCTGCTGGCCGTCGCCAGGAACCCGGTCAAGGTCGAGTTCCTCCAGAAGAACGCGGCGCCGGGGGGTGTCAAGCTGGCCATCTCTCTGGGAGCGGCGATTCTGAAGGCGCGAAGCGGCGGAGGCGGCGCGGTGGCCGAGGCGGTGCTCGAGATGCTGCACGGCACGGAGCTGTGTCGCGGGCGGGTCGGCGAGGTCGACCGGTTCACCGCCGGGGGGATAGACTCGGGCTCCGCCGTCATAGGCGACATGTCCCTGACCTTCTGGCGCGAGTACATGACCGCGGAGCGGGACGAGGAGCGGCTTGCCACCTTCCCGGACCTCATAACCGTGATCGACGCCGAGACCGGAATGACGGTGTCCGGGTCGGAGATCGCCCCGGATATGAACGTCATACTCGTCAAGATCCCGAAGGCCAGGCTGCTGCTGGGTGCCGGGATGCGCTGCCCCGACCTGTTCGAGCAGGCCGAGAAGGTGATAGGAAAGGACCTGCTGCAGTACCTCTAGCCCCCGGCGGGGGAGCTGAGACGAAGGCGACAGGGGGCTCCGCCGGGGCCCCGTTTTTTTCTTGATTTTTTTCCCAGGGCTGTTCCCATACGACGGTTTTTCTGGTAGAATGATCCCGATAGGTAATTCTACTGATTCTGCCGAAAGTAGTTTTGCATAGATCATTAGGGAAAGGAGCGTCGTCCGTGGAGAGCAGAAGGAACGCGGCATGGTACTGTTTTCTGGTGGCAATCGCGTTGCTGCCCCTCTCCGGGTGCACGCTCTCCGGGGACGCAGGCAGCTACGACGAGGCTCGTGCCATCGCCGAGGAGGCCTACATCTTCGCTTACCCGATGCTCGAGAACTACAGGATGATGCAGCTCCAGGCGGTGGCCACGGACAGCTTCAACCGCTTCGTGCACGCCTCGGAGCTCCCCGTTCCCCCGGCCAAGGAGGCCTCAGCCGCGGCCGGCGGGGTCAGGGAGCAGAGGGACACCCTCTCCTCAACCGCCTGGCTGGACCTCCAGGCCGAGCCCATGGTGCTCGTCCTGCCTCCCATCAAGGACCGCTACTTCTCCTTCCAGTTCGTGGACATCTTCACGTTCAACTTCGCCTATGTGAGCCCGAAGACCTTTGGCCCGGCCGGCGGCGTCTTCCTGATCGCAGGCCCCGACTGGAACGGCAGGAAGCCCCGCGGGGTGGACGCGGTGTTCAGGTCGGAGGGCAATTTCGTCATGTGCATAGGTCGCACCGCTGTCGACGGCCCGGAGGATCTGGACAGCGTACGGGCGCTGCAGCAGCGCTACGTGCTGAAGCCGCTCAGCTCCTGGCTGGGCGTCCCTGCGCCCAAAGCCCCGCCGCGCGACCCGTTCCCGCTGTACATGAGGATAGCCGCGGACTCCGCTCATTTCATATCGTACCTTAACTTCCTCCTCGGCCAGTCGAGGCCGCACCCGTCGGAGGAGCAGCTGTTCGAGCGCTTCGGCCTGGTGGGGATAGGCCCCTCCTACCGATTTGACGCCAACGAGTTCAACGGCACGATACGCGACGCCATAGACGACGCCGTCGCCTCGGCCCTTCAGCAGATAGAGGAGGCCCAGGTGCTGCTGTGCGAGAAGTCCAACGGCTGGGCGGTCTACCGCAGGGTGTTCGGCGACCGCGAGAGGATGCAGGGGCTCTACCTGGTCCGCGCAGCCGCCGCCAGGACCATGCTCTACGGAGCCGACCAGGAGGAGACGACCATCATCAACGCCTTCCTGGACGAGGACGGGGACCCGCTGGACGCCTCCGCGCACTCCTACGTCCTCAAGTTCGAGAAGGACGAGCTACCCCAGGTGGAGGCCTTCTGGTCGCTGACCATGTACGCCCTGCCCGGGCAGAACCTGGTGGAGAACCCGCTGGAACGCTACACCCTCGGCAGCAGGAGCTCGTCGCTGGTCTACGGCGCGGACGGCTCCCTCACCATATACATCGGCGCCCGCTCGCCGAGGGGCTCGAACGAGGCCAACTGGCTCCCCGCGCCCGAGGGGCCTTTCTCCCCGACCCTCCGGATGTACCTTCCGATGACGATCCCCGGGACACCGCAGTACGTCCCCCCGCCGATACGCAAGGCGACCTGGTAGAGAAAAAACGGGGCCCCCGGAGCGCCGGGGGCCTTTAAACTTCTCTTTCGGACGGCTACGCCTCCGCCTCCGGCAGCGCCTTGGTCAGCTCCGGTATGAAGGAGATCGACACCGCCTCCCCCTCGCCGAAGACCCGGCGCGCGTCCGGGTTGTCGACCTGCACCAGGATCTCCCCCATGTCCGTGGACACGAAGGACTCGATGCTGTGCCCCAGGTAGACGTTGGTCGTCACCCGCCCGTCCAGTATCCCCTCGCCGGGGGGGAGCAGGGTGAGCGACTCCGGGCGGCACATGACCAGGGCCCGCTCCGCGCCCCTCAACCGCTCGGAGAAGCGCGGCAGGGCGAAGGTCTTCCCCCTGACCTCGACCGTGCAGGCTTCGTCGATGCCAATCACCGCGGCCGGGAAGAAGGCCACCTTGCCGATGAACCCGGCCACGAAGGCGTCCGCCGGGTCCCTGTAGACCTGGTGCGGCGTGCCGATCTGGACAATCTTCCCGCCGTTCATCACTATGATCCTGTCAGACAGGCTCATGGCCTCGACCCGATCGTGGGTGACGTAGGCCGCGGTTATGCCGAGCGACTTCTGTATGCGCCGTATCTCGACCCTCATCTGCTCGCGCAGCAGCGCGTCGAGGTTCGACAGGGGCTCGTCAAGCAGGAGCACCGAGGGCTCTACGATGAGCGACCTGGCCAGCGCCACCCGCTGCTGCTGCCCTCCCGACAGGCGCGACGGGGGGCGCTTCGCGAGGTCGCCAAGCCCGACCATCCCCAGGTAGCGCATGACCCTCTCGGAGAGCTCCTTCTGCGGCACCTTGCGGAGCCTCAGCCCGTACGCCACGTTGTCGAACACGTTCATGTGCGGAAACAGCCCGTAGCTCTGGAAGACCATCGCGGTGTCGCGCTTGTTGGGCGGGAGCAGGGTGATGTCCTCCGTGTCGATGCGGATCCTGCCGGTCGTCGGCAGCTCGAAGCCCGCGATCATGCGCAGGGTGGTGGTCTTGCCGCACCCGGACGGGCCGAGCAGCGTGACCAGCTCGCCGGGGGCGATGGTGAAGTCCGCGCCGTCGACCGCGACCACGTCCCGTCCCGACTGCGGGTCCTTGAATACCTTGCTCACGTTCTCAAGAGTTACAGATTTCGACTGGATGTCCATATTCTAACCACCTTAGTTGCTCACGGTCTTCGCGAGGTTCTCGTTCTTCCTCACCAGCACGTGCAGGAGGCCGAACGTCAGCAGCACAATCACTATCAGGGTCGTGGCCAGCACGCTGGCCAGGCCGAAGCGCAGGCACTCGGAGAAGTTGTAGATCTGCACGGTCAGGTGGTACCATTTGGCCGAGATCAGGAAGATCACCGCGCTGACGGCGGTCATCGAGCGCACGAAGGTGTAGGACAGGCTCGATATGAAGGCCGGGCGCACCAGGGGCAGCACGATGGTGCGGAAGATCGTGGGCACGTCGGCACCCAGGTCGGCCGCGGCCTCCTCTATCGACGGGTCGATCTGCCGCAGAGAGACGATCCCCGCCTCCACCCCCACCGGAAGCTCCCTTATGACGTAGTTGATGACGATTATGGCCCCGGTGCCCACCAGTATCAGCGGCGCCTTGTTGAAGGCCAGGATGTAGCTGATTCCGACCAGTGTCCCGGGCAGGGCGAACGGCGTGAGTATCAGCATGTCCAGCAGTCTCTTGCCGGGGAAGTTCTTCCTCGTCAGCACCAGGGCGGCGATCATGGCCAGGAAGCCCGCTATCGGCGTAGCCATTCCTGCCAGGGTCAGGGTGTCGAGGAGCACGCGCCAGCCGCGCTCGAACGCCTCGCGGATGTTGGACAGGCTGAAGGAGTAGTCTATCCCCCAGTTCTTGACGAAGCAGCCCGCGATTATCGTGCCGTACAGGCTGAGCAGGAAGGCGATTATCACGAACATCGCAGCCAGCAGGACCCTCTTCAGCCCCGGCGACACCAGGTCGGTCAGCCGGGCCGACGGCTTGCCGGTCACAGTGACGAACGACCTGCGGCTCACCCAGTAGCGCTGGACCAGGAAGGCCGACAGGGTCGGCATCAGCAGCAGCAGCGACAGCGCCGCGCCGTGCCCCAGACGGTTCATCCCCGTGACCTCCATGTAGGACTCGACCGACAGCACCCGGAAGTTCCCCGCCAGGATCAGAGGGTTGGCGAAGTCCGCGAGCGAGTTCGTGAAGACTAGGAGCCACGAACTCAGCAGCCCGGGCACGGAGAGGGGCAGGGTCACGGTCCTGAAGGTCTCCCACCTCGTGGCGCGAAGGTTCATCGCCGCGTCCTCGAGCGTCGAGTCTATCCCCTCCAGCACCCCTATCATCGTCAAGTAGGCGATCGGGAACATCCCCATCGTCTGGACAACGGTCAGCCCGCCGAGCCCGTAGATGCTGAAACCCTCCAGCTGCAGCAGCTGCCTGGTGATCAGGCCGTTGTTGCCGAACAGCAGTATGATCGACAGGGTCAGGGAGAAGGGGGGCGAGATCACCGGCAGGGTGGCGATCGCCGACAGGAACCTCTTGCCTCGGATCCCGGTCCTGGAAATGACGAATGCGAACAGAAAGCCGACCGCGGTCGACGCGGTGGCCGTGTAGACGCCCAGCTCTATGCTGCCCTGCAGGGCGTTCAGATACTGCTTCTGAGACAGTATCGACCTCCAGATCTCCAGCGAGAATCTGCCCTCCTGCACGAAGGTCAGCCGCACCGCCTCGAACAGCGGGTAGGCCACGAAGATCGCTACTATGGTGAACAGTCCCAGTATTATGAAGCCGGTCACCGGGTCGCGGCTGTAGGTCGCCACGGCGAAGACGGCGGTGAAGATGACGAGGGCGAGGATGAACAGCCCTCTCATCAGCGTCAGGAAGCTGTCGAAGTCCGAAGACGAGATCAGGAAGAGCGCGGTGCCCACGATGTCGCCTGTCTCTCCGTCGTGGGCGGGGGCGAAGAGCACGCGCCTCGTCTCGCCGCGCACGGTCAGCCTGTCGGATGGCTGGAATACCTCGTCGTACATGCTGCTCTCAAGGCCCTTGGCGAAGGACCTGGTCCCCTCGTAGCTCCCGAGCAGCTCCTCGAGCTCCGGCGTGCCTGCGAAGGCCCTCATCCCCCCCTCGTCCTCCGGGAAGCCCCTGAGGAAGATCAGGTCGAACTCGTCGTTCTGAGAGGAGATGCGCTTCAGCCACGCTTCGATGGCATCGTCGCCGGAGGGCGCGGAGCCCATGGCCGCGACCGCCGTCTTCCTCTGGCGGCCGTCCGCGAGCGACTGGAAGGAGTCGGTCAGGGACGAGTTTATCCAGAAGAGGATCGCGGCGAAGAGGAGCACTGACAGTGCGAGGGTGATCGACCTTTTGGACGGGATGTCGTTCCCCTCCTTTCGGATTGTTGAAAAGGTGCGAAGGGGGCGATGCCCCTTCGCACCTCGCGCATATTTGAAGTCGGTCTACCTGAGGTCGCCGATCTCCCTGTTCCAGCGGTCGAGCAGGCGCTCCTTGTTCGCGGCATCCCATACGTCGTCCTGGTTGACCAGGACCATCTTGTCGAAGGAGAAGCCGGTGTCCACCGGGGAGGCCTTCGAGCTGAGCGGGATCACGAACCAGCTGGCCACTATGTCCATCGCGCTCTGGCCGAGCACCCAGTCGTACAGCTTCTTGCCGTTCACGGGGTCCGGGCCGTCCTTGACCATCGACATGGCAGCGGTCTCGAAGCCGGTGCCGTCGTTGGGAACCGCGATCTCCAGCGGCGCGCCCTGCACCTTGAGCTTGATCAGGTCGTGCAGGTAGCCGATAGCCACGGGGATCTCGCCTATCGCGCAGCTCTTGCCCGGCGCCGAGCCGGACTTGGTGTACTGGTCGATGCTGCGGTCTAGCTGCCTCAGGAACTCAAACGCCTTGTCCTCGTCGTCTCCGGCGATGCGGATCAGGGTCGTGATCATGTTGTAGGCCGTGCCGGAGGTGCCGGGGTTGGCCACGCGGGCCAGCTTCTCGTACTCGGGCTTGATTATGTCGGCCCAGGATTTGGGCATGTCGAGCCCGAGCTCCCTGGCGCGGTCGGTGTTCATCCCGAAGGCTATCGGGCCTACGTACAGGCCGATCCAGTAGTGATCGGGGTCCCTGAACTTCTCGGGTATCGAGGAGGCGACCCGCGAGTTGTACGGAGTGGTCAGCCCCTTGTTCTTGGCGTCGATGTGCAGTGTGCCTACGCCGCCGACCCAGACGGACGCCCTGGGGGTGGCCTTCTCGGCCTCGAGGCGGGCCACGGCCTCGCCCGATGTCAGGCGCACCCAGTCGACCTTGATGCCGGTCTCCTTCTCGTAGGCGTCGAACAGCTCCTTGGCGTGCATCTCCTCCAGGGTCGTGTACACGCTGACCGTCTCCGCGGCGGCCACCCCGGCCACCAGCATCGACAGCACCACCGCAAGCGCGCAGAACAGGCTCAAACGTTTCATCCCATGCAACTCCTTTTTTAGAGATGCCGGCCCGCGTGAACGGGCCGGTTTAACCCCATAGAGTATAGGAAGAGCAGCGCCCTGTGTCAAATCAACCGACCGTGGCCGGCCGGGAGTCACTTTTTTCCGCCCGAGGCGCGATCCGTGCCGTAGCGCAGGGCGACCTCGCCCCCGAGGCTCAGCGACAGGCGCAGCCCGTCCGCGCCCACCGACAGGCTCTCCAGCGACAGGGAGGAGAGGTCACCCTCCATGACAAGCGAGTCGGCGACCCTGCGCCCCTTGAGCATCTCCGATAGCGACGCGGCGGTCTGCTCGCGCAGCTCGGCCAGGGGCCATACCATGCGCTCGGTCATCTGCTTGAGCAGGGCGGGCCTGGCAAGCCACGCCGCGGCCTTCGCCAGGGCGCTGTTGGTTCTCTCCTCGAAGTCCGCGTCCTCCATTCGGATGACCTCGTCGTCGCGCGAGTAGACCGGCCTTCCCATTATGTAGACCTTCCCCTCCACTGCCCCGCCCGGACCCTTGCCGGAGATCTCCGCCTCCGCCACCAGTCTGTCGCCCCTGCCGAAGAATCTGACGTCCTTGACCACGACGCTACCCCCGGGGATGTCGATCTCCGGGATGTCCACGGATCTCGCGTAGTCCGCCAGCGCGCCGTAGGAGATGCTGCTCTCGACGTTCAGCAGGATGCCGGGCGCCATGTTCGGCGGCATCGCCGCGAGGGGCGGCAGGGGGTTGGGCTCGCGCGGGGCGGGCCTCTCGGCCGTCACCGAGAGCAGGCACTTCAGCCCCGCCACGGCCGTCAGCCTGCCGTCGCGGGCGGAGAAGGGGGGCATCGCCAGGGATAGGGGGGTGACCGAGAGCCACAACTCCGGGTCCGAGCCCAGGGGTATCGGCTCGTACAGCCCGGCCCACTCCCTTTGAGCGTGCTCCCTGATCTCCGCAGAGCGGTTGATCTCCTCCTCGGCGCGGGCCAGCAGCTCCCCCGACCGCCTGTTGAACAGGTCCGTCAGCAGGGAGGCTATGCCGATCTCCTGGCCGAAGAGGTTCAGGGTGGGGGAGCGGGTCCACTCCAGCCTGGCCGAGCCGTTGAGCCTCAGCCTCCAGTCCTTGTCCAGGGCGGGGGCCATGGTGAGGTGCAGTCGCCCCGCGCCCAGGATCTCGTTCCTGGTGCTGGATGGTATGCCGAGGATGTTCCCCTTCCAGGAGACCATCGACGAGAACCTGAAGGGCAGGAAGAAGTCCGCCGCGCCCTTAGAGAAGGAGACCGCCACCCTGCCGGTCTTCTCGAGCAGCAGGTCCGCCATCGTCTCCCCGAAACTGCGGTCCACCACCTCGTTTTTGATGTCGTACAGCGGGTTGACCAGCGCCTCCTCGAGCATCGCCAACGCCTCTTCGGCCGTGACGTACACCGGGACGGAGATGAAGGACTCCGCCGCGGGGGGCGCGGGCTGAGGGGGAACGTCCTCCGGCGGCGCCGTGTCCAGGAGGTCCGGCGCCGACTCCTCCTGCTCCGTCTCGCCACCCCAGAATGTGGGGAGGCCGTCGACCGCTCGCGTGGAGAGCAGGAACGCCGCCGCTCCGAGCAGCATGAAGAGCAGCGGCAGGGCAATCGATCTTTTCATCGTGTTCATCTCCCTCCCCGTCGGGGGCTACCTGCGCAGCAGCTCCAGGGTCCTCAGCAGCAGTCCTTTCGAGAACTGGATCGCGTCCGCCGGGCAGACCTCCTGGCAGCAGTAGCAGCGAATGCACCTGCCGTAGTCTATCCTTATCCTACCGTCGTCCTCCATCCGCATCGCGCCGGCCGGGCATATCCTGACGCACTTGCCGCACCCGACGCACTTCTCCCTGTCCTGCACCGGGCGGGAGGTCAAAAAACGCTTGCCCAGGCCGTCCAGGAAGGGGGGTAGCAGGTGCAGGGCATCCAATTCGGGGAGCTCGACTGGATCGATCGCGAACCCCTCCGGCAGGCCGTGCGCGCTCCAGTCCATGCCCTCGTGCGCCAGCCCCCTGGCGAGCGCCGCCTGGTATAGGGGGAAGTCGGCCAGCGGTGCGCCGAGGAGGGAGCATACCCGAAAGTCCAGGTCCAGCGGGTCGGTCGACGCGGCCAGCAGCCCGAAGGCCCGCGGCCTGCCGTTGCTCGGGCCCCGCCCCTCCATGCCCGTGATGCCGTCCAGCACGGTGAGACACGGGGCCAGCCCTCTCGCTATGTCGAGGTGCAGATCGGCGAACGACTCGCGCCGCAGCCCGACGTTGTAGTGCCACTGAGCCTTCCTCTGGCTGACCACCGTGCCGAACAGGTTCTTGACACCCAGGGTCAGCATCATCTGGGCGTGGGTCTTGAGCTTGGGGATGTTGATTATCCTGTCCGCGGACAGGGCCAGGCGCGATACCTCCACTTTCTTGAACACGGCGCCCTCCGCCGGGGGCAGGGGCGTCGGGTCGTCCAGTTCGACGCAGGGGATGTTCAGCTCCCGAGCCACCGCCTCCATGCCGGTCCTGCGGGCCACGTCGGAGAAGCGGTCCAGGCCGGGACTGTCGGCGATGAAGGGCCTTGCGCCCGCCTCCAGGGCCATCAGGACCACCGCGCGCACCACCTCCGGGTGGGTGGTTATGCACTCGTCGGGGGCCGAGGCTGACAGCATGTTCGGCTTGATCAGAACCGAGTCGCCGCGGGAGAAGAAGCGCGAACTCCCCCCGAGCCCCTCCACCAGGGAGCGCAGGGCCGCCTTGAGACCCTGTCTGCCGTAGCCGCCGCACTGGATGAACGCCGATTTCTCCATGATTTTTACCCCTCCCGCCGGTTATTGTATTATAATACACCGCAACCCCGAAACGGGAACGCTCGGTAACAGAAGAAGGGCTGGTGATTTCAATGCCTAACAACGTTCAGCAGTTCTTCCTGCTGAGGAGAGGCCTTGGGTATGTCGCCCCGATCCTCTGCACCATGCGCGGGCTGGGAGAGCACGACATCGAGGAGGCGCTGTACTTCCACAAGAGGATAACCGACGAGATCGGTGACGAGGACATATTCTCGGAGGAGAACACTATCGCGGAGAGCGTCATGGGAGACGGTCTGGCGGTAGGGGTGTTCGCCGAGGGCAGGCTGATCGCGCTGCGCTCCGTCTCCTACGTGAGGGAGCACGTGGACGAGGCGGTGGAGGACCTCGGGCTGAGTCCGGAGGAGTCGGACAACGTGGCCGTGATGGACTTCTGCGTCACGGACTCCTCCTTCAGGGGGAACTACATACAGTTCTTCACCTACCTGTACATAGAGAGCCTGATGTATCCGAACAGGTACCACCTGCACACCACAGTGTCGCCGCGAAACGTATTCAGCCTGAAGAACGTGCTGAAGTGCGGATTCGTCGCGGTTGGATTCAAGAAGAAGTACGGAGGGCACAACCGGTTCGTCCTGTACAAGAACCTGAGGAGGCCGGGGGCGGTGAGCACCAGGGGCAGAAAGCAGGTGCTGCTTCGGAACTACGACTACCATCCGAAGGTCATGGCGGACGGCTTCGTCGGGTACAAGACCAAGCTCAAGTCCAACGGGATGGTCATGCTGTACGGGAGGCCTCTTGAGGAGGTCCCGCAGGGAGTATAATGGCCGGTATCACGAAGCGATGGGTCGAGTGCGCGCTCAGGCTTGAGCAGGCGGGGCACGAGGGCCTGCTGGTGGGCGGCGCGGTTAGGGACCTGCTGCTCGGGCGCGCGCCCGAGGATCTGGACATGGCAACCGACGCGCCGCTGTCCGTCCTGGAGGAGCTCTTCCCCGGCGGCCGCAGGGTGGGTCGCGGGAACAAGAGCGTATTCCTCGTGCCCTGCGAGGGTGGCTCATGCGAGGTCACCTCCTATCATGGAGGGGACCTGGAGCATGACCTTGCCAGGCGGGACTTCACCGTGAACGCGCTGGCCATGCGCTTCACCGGGGAGATAGTCGGGACGCCCCGAAGCAGGAGGGACGTCCGCGACAGGGTCCTGCGATTCAACGGCAGGGCGTCGGACAGGCTGAACGAGGACCCTTTGAGGGCGCTCCGCCTGCCGCGACTGGCCGCGACCCTGCCCGGCTTCTCTGTGGAGAGGGGGGCAGTGCGCGCCGCGCGCCGCGCCGCGCCCTCCCTGCGCCTGTGCGCGCCGGAGCGGATCGGTCGCGAGATGAGGCTGGGCCTGTCGGGGAACGTCAGGACGTTCATCCGTCTGCTGACCTCCTGCGGGCTGGCCGGGCTGCTTCGCCCCCTGTCGGGGGGCGTGCCGCGCCCTCTGCGCCTCTTGCGCTCGCTGGACAGGCTTGACGACGGGCGCTCCCCTCTGGCCCGGAGGGCGGCGCTGATCGCCTCCCTCGGCAGGGGGAGAGAGTACCCCGACCTTAAGGGGCGAGACGAGGTGGCCCGGCTGCTCGGCGAGTGGAACTGGCCGGAAGGAGTGCGCTCCGAGGTCGCGACGTGCGTCGGGTTGAGAAACGCGCTCGCCGCGTATCTGCCCCGAGAGGCCCTGGCCGCGCTGATCCTCGAGGTAGGGGAGGCCGGCTGGAGTTCGCTGGCCGCCGTGGCGGACGCGCTGCCGGGCGGGCGAGGCCGCATGGCGAGCCTGAACAGCCGGGAGGCCGCCGCCGGGATCCTGGCGCTCCTGGACAGGTCGGCCGACCTCCTGCCGACGGGGGACGAGCTGATGCGGCGGCTGTCCGTGCCCGAGGGGCCGGAGATCGGGAGGATCCTGAGGGAGCTTCGGACGGAGTGCGCCCTTGGACGCCACGGTACGAAGGAGGAGGTCCTCGAGAGGGGCGCCGCGCTCCTCTCGTCAAAAAATACGCATACGGAGTGAGCCATGCTTCAGAAGACGGAAATTGTCGCGCTATTAAAGGAACACGCAGCGCCAACGGAAAATCGCGGCGATCTTGTTCCGTGCTCCGAGGCTTGTTGCGCCGACGGGAGCTCCACGGAGGACCTGGCGGCGGCTCTGGACAGGGCGGTGGAGAGGGTCAGGGCTCTGCTGGGACTCAGGTCCGCCGCCGTGTTTCTCTTCGATCCCGACCCTGATTCGCCCGATGTCCTGGCTGCGCCCCGCGATGCCCTTCCGGAGCTGGAGGAGGTCGCACGCCGCCTGTGCGAGAATGGGGAGCTCGACGCCCTCCGGGAACGTCAGGGCCCCGTGCTGCACGAGAGGGAGGGTGCGTCGCCGGTGGTCGTCCACCTCATGAGGTCGCCGTTGCACTGCAGGGCTGTGGGCGTGATGGTGGGCGAGGTGGGGGAGGACGGTCGCGACATAGCCTGCGGGAGGCCGGCCATCGGCGCGGCGGCCCTGTCGGAGTGCGCGGCCGTACTTGAGAACTGCCGCCTGTGCAGGGGACTTCAGCAGCTGGAGGCGGAGCTGGTGGTGAGGACTACACTGCTGGAGAGCTCGCTCTCCGAGGTGCAGAGGTTCAGCCTGGACTTGGAGGGGAGGGTGGCGGAGAGGACCAGGGAGCTGACCGAGGCCAACGAGGAGCTGTCGAGGGAGATCGCCGACAGGATGCGCGCCGAGGAGAAGTACCGTTCGAACGAGAGCATGCTCAGGCTGGCGCTGGAGGGGGTGGGCGAGGGGCTGTGGCTCTGGGACGTAAGGTACGACCAGGTCGACCTGTCCCCTCTGTCGATGGAGTTGCTCGGATGCGCGTCCGACCCGGCGACCTGTCCGCCCGAGATGAGGTCGAGGAACGGGTGGGAGGCGCTGATTCACCCCGACGACGTCGACAGGGTGCGCTTCAAGAAGAACAAGTGCGTGGAGGGGAGCATCCAGGGGTACTCGGTGGAGTACCGAATACCCGACGGCGCGGGGGGACAGAGGTGGATACTTGAGAGGGGTCGCGTGGTGCTCAGGGACGGGCGCGGGCTGCCGATCAGGATTGCGGGCACCCACTCCGACGTGACCAAAAGGCGGGAGCTCGAGGAGCAGATCCGCCATCAGGCCAACCACGACTACCTGACCGGCCTCCCGAACCGCTACCTCTTCTCCGACAGGCTGTCGCTCGCCCTGGCGCGCGCCAACAGGAACGGCTCGATGGCCGCGCTGGTGTTCATAGACATGGACAACTTCAAGACGGTGAACGACGAATACGGCCACGAAGCGGGCGACGAGCTTCTAAAGATGATGGCCGACAGGATGAGGGGCGTCTTTCGCGAGGTTGACACGGTGTGCCGCATCGGCGGGGACGAATTCGCGGTGGTGCTTTCGGACATCTGCGGGCGTCCCGACGCCGAGGCCGCGGTGGAGCGCCTGATGGACGCATTCGACGCGCCCTTCCCGGTCGCAGGGGGAGAGACCCTGATCAGGATCTCGGCCGGCGTGAGCCTGTTCCCCGACGACGGGACGGACGAACAGGCCCTGCTCAGGTGCGCGGACATGGCCATGTACCGGACCAAGCAGAAACTCGGCAGGAGCGCCTGCACATTCGCGCAGGACATCCTCCCGGGGAAGGGGGCGAGGTGACGATATGGATGCAAGGCGCGACGCCCTGGAGATAGCCAGGCGCGCAATCCAGGCCGTTCTGCCCGAGAGGGCGGTGCGGGAGGCCCTGTCGGAAAAGTCGTTCTCCGAACGCCTGGCCCTCGGCGGAAGGCTGGTGCTGGTCGCCGTGGGCAAGGCCGCCTGGAGGATGGCGTCGGCCGCGTCGGAGGCCCTGGGGGACAGGCTGGACCGCGGGGTGGTCGTCACGAAGTACGGGCACTCGTCCGGGAGCATAGGGGGGCTTGAGATATTCGAGGCGGGGCACCCCCTGCCGGACGAGAACGGCGTCAGGGGCGCGGCCCGCGCCCTCGAGATGGCCTCCGGCCTGTCGAAGTCGGACACGGTGCTGTTCCTGGTGTCAGGCGGCGGCTCGGCCCTGTTCGAGAAGCCGGCCGACGGCCTGAGCCTGGACGACCTGGCCGACGTCACCGGCAGGCTGCTGGCCTGCGGGGCCGACATCGTCGAGATAAACACCATCCGAAAGAGGCTCTCCGCGGTCAAGGGGGGGCGCTTCGCGCAGGCGGCGCACCCCGCGCACGTCTTCTCCGTGGTGCTGTCGGACGTCCTCGGCGACAGGCTCGACAGCATAGCCTCCGGGCCGGCCTGCCCCGACTCCTTCACGTCCGGGGACGCGGCCCGCATCGTCGCGAAGTACGGTCTCGAGCTTGCCCCGCGGGTGACCGACGCCCTGCGCGTTGAGACGCCCAAGTCGCTCGACAACGCCACCGCCGTGATCACCGGAAGCGTGACCGCCCTGTGCGCCGCGGCCGAGGAGGCAGCTAGGGCGCTTGGCTACGAAACCTTGGTCCTCACCACATCGCTCGACTGCGAGGCCAGGGAGGCCGGGGCGTTCCTCGCCGCGCTGGCCAGGGAGGTCCGGGCATCCGGCAGACCGCTGGCCGCGCCATGCGCGGTCATCCTCGGGGGGGAGACGATAGTCAGGGTAGTCGGGGGCGGCAAGGGCGGGCGGAACCAGGAGCTCGCGCTGGCGGCCGCGGAAGGCATCAGAGGGCTGGAGGAGACGGTCGTGATCTCCGTCGGCTCGGACGGCACGGACGGGCCAACCGACGCGGCGGGGGGAATAGTGGACGGCAAGACCGCGGGAATCCTCGCGGACCTGGAGGTCGACCTGCACGGGGCCCTGGCCGACAACGACTCCTACCGCGCGCTCGACGCCTGCGGCGGGCTGGTGAGGACCGGCCCCACCGGCACCAACGTGAACGACCTGACTATGCTGCTGTGCGGCGCTCCGGCCCCGAGGGGCTAGTCGGCGTCGGGGTCGAAGAAGCGGAAGCAGTCCCCGCCGGCGTCCTTCCCCGCGGTCAGGGCCGTCTCCGCCGCCCTTAGCAGTGACTTGGAGTCCTGACCGTCCTCCGGGAATACGCTGATCCCGATCGTGGCGGTCAGCTTGAACGAGCCCTGTTTCTCGGGCGCGGCGCTTCGTATGGCGCTCAGCACGCGCTCGGCGACCGCAGATATGCTGTTCCTGTCGCCCGGCTTGGGGAGGATGAGGTAGTAGTTGACCCCCTCCATCCTGTACAGGATGTCGTCCTGCCGGCACGCGCCCTGCAGCCTCTGCCCGACCCCCTTCAACAGGATGTCCGCCATGTCCCTGCCCATCGCCTCGTTGACCGAGTTGAACCTGTCCAGGTCGATCATGAACAGTGCCAGCGAGGAGCTGCTCCTCTGGGCCTCCGCCAGCGCCAGCAGGAGCGACCGGTTGAAGCGCGCGCGGTTTGTTCCCGCGCCCAGAGGGTCGAACCCCGCCTGGAGCATTATCTCCCTCTCCAGCTCCTTGCGCGCTGTTATGTCGAGCGCGACGCACACCACGGCCCTCCTGCCGTCGATCGGCTCGGGCATGAGCGAGATGCGGGTCTCGTGGTAGTGTTTTTTGCCGTTGATCTCAACGTCGTAGGCCACGGTCTGAGGGACGCCGGTCTCGATGCACCTCGCAAGCGGCACCAGCAGCTCGGCGGCCTTCTCCATCGGCAGGGACTCGCCGATGGTCCTGCCCACCAGGGCGGCCACCGCCTCGGTGCCGTCGGTCGAGCCGGAGACCTCTATCAGCCTCCCGTCCTCGTCAAGCACCATCAGCATGGCGGGGATCGCGTCCATGAACGCGGCCAGCTTCGACTCGGTCTTGCGTATCTCCCCGTGGACCTGCTTGTGGCTCGTTATGTCGGACAGGAGCCAGAGGGTCTCCTCCGGAAGCCCCTCCTCGCCCTCGATCACGCAGGTGCGGTGCAGTATCCAGCGCCAGTCGCCCTTCTTGTCGGCGATCCTGTAGGCTTTCGGCGACGGGTCCGGGTGGAAGGGGAGCACCGACGCGTCCTCGGGGTGGATCAGGTCCTCGTAGCGGACCCTGCCCGAGGTGAAGTCGTCGGGCTCGTAGCCGAGGAAGCGCACTGCCTCGGAGACGAAGCACGGGCTGCCCCCGGGGACAAGCCATATCATCGAGGCTATGGGGCTCCTGTTTACAACCTTCTCGAAGTTGACTCCACCGCACCGTTCCATGGCTCCCATCTCCTTTAGGCAAACCCTTTTGACCCAATTCTAGCATAAAACGCGCAGGTCAACGTATAATGGGCCGACACCACCGCCTCGGGAGGATGATCCTTGCATGGCAAAGAAACGCTACCGGCACGAACTCGAGCTGCGCCAGTTCACTCTGGATGACTACGACGATCTAAGGCGCATCATGAACAGGATATACCCGGACATGGGGGGCGCATGGTCGAGGGAGCAGTTCGCCTCCATGATTGCCCGCTTCCCCGAGGGGCAGCTCTGCATAGAGGACAAGGGCAGGGTGGTTGCGGGCGCCCTTTCGCTGATCATCGACTACTCCCGCTACGGCGACAGGCACACGTACGGGGACGTGATCGGGGACGGCGACCTGAAGAACCACGACCCGTCGGGAGACTTCCTGTACGGGTTCGACATCTTCGTGTCGCCCGACTACAGGGAGATGAGACTCGGCCGCAGGCTCTACGACGCCCGCAAGGAGCTGTGCGAGACCCTTAACCTCAAGGGGATCATCATCGGCGGGCGCATCCCCGGCTACGCCGAGTGGGCCGACAGGAAGACGCCGCAGCAGTACATCAGAATGGTGTACAACCGCGAGGTGCTGGACCCGGTGCTGACCTTCCAGATGAGCAACGACTTCCACTACAGGAAGATAGTAGAGAACTACTGGCCCGAGGACTTCAGCTCCAAGGGTTACGGGGTCATCCTCGAGTGGAACAACATCTACTACGAGGAGAAGCAGAGGCTGATCTCAAAGGTCAAGACCTACATGCGCCTCGGGGTCGTGCAGTGGCAGATGAGGAGCTTCGAGTCCTTCGACGACTTCCTGCAGCAGGTGGAGTTCTTCGTCGACACCCAGGCCGGGTACAACACGGACCTGATGCTCTTCCCCGAGCTGTTCAACGCGCCGCTGCTGGCGCAGTTCGACCAGGAGGACCCGGCCGAGGCCATGCGCTCGCTGGCGGGCTACACCGCCGACCTGCGCAGGAGCCTGGTGGGCATGGCGGTGGCCTACAACATAAACATCGTGTCCGGAAGCGTGCCGGAGCTTCGCAACAACCGTCTGTACAACGTCACCTACCTGTGCCGGCGGGACGGCACCTGGGATCAGCAGTACAAGCTTCACATCACCCCCGACGAGTATCGGTACTGGGGGTTGCACGGAGGGCACGATCTGAAGGTCTTCCAGACCGACATCGGAAACGTGGGCATCCTGATCTGCTACGACGTGGAGTTCCCTGAGCTGGCCCGATACCTGGCCATAAAGGGGATGGACCTGCTGCTGGTGCCCTTCTGGACCGACACGAAGAACGCCTACCTGCGAGTCCGCCGGTGCGCCCAGGCCCGCGCGATAGAGAACGAGTGCTACGTGGCCATAGCCGGGAGCGTCGGCAACATCCCGAAGGTGGAGAACATGGACATACAGTACGCCCAGTCGGCGATCTTCACCCCGTCCGACTTCGCCTTCCCTCACGACGCTGTCGCCGCCGAGGCTACGCCGAACACGGAGATGGCTCTCATCGCCGACCTCGACATGGAGCTTCTGAAGGAGCTGCGCCTGCAGGGGAGCGTGCGAAACCTGCACAGCAGGAGGACAGACCTGTACTGGATAGACTGGCTAAGAGGGGACAGGGGCAGGCGCGAGGAGTAGTCGGCGCCGCGACGTGCGCGCCCCGGACCTCCGGGTCGCGAGGAAAGAGGGTGTATGGCCTTGAACAGCGTTGAAAGAAGGGGCAGCATAAGGGAGAGGCTCGCGGCGTCGACCGCTCCGCTGAAGGGGGCGGAGCTGGCGTCTCTCTACTCGGTCAGCAGGCAGATAATCGTGCAGGACATCGCCGTCCTGCGGGCGGAGGGGGCTCATATCGTCGCCACCCCCCAGGGTTACCTGCTGCTGACTGGAGGAGCGCGCGCAAACCCCACTAGGACGGTCATGACCCGGCACAAAGATCCGTCGGAGATGGAGGACGAGCTGCGCATCATGGTCGAGCGCGGCGCGAAGGTGATCAACGTCGTCGTCGAGCACCCCCTCTACGGCGAGATCACAGGCAACCTGATGCTCTTCACCCAGGAGGACGTGTCCCGCTTCATGGAGAGCATGGCCGAGAACGAGTGCGAGCCTCTGTCGAAGCTCACGGGAGGCGTGCATCAACACACGCTCGAGATCCCCGACGAGAGGACGTGGGCCTCCGTGATAGAGGGCTTGAGGGAGGGGGGCTACTTGATCGAGGAGGATTAAGGGCGTAGAATTGTCCTGTGTCAAGACATAAGACAAGGATGGTGCGCTCTATGGACAAAAGGACGGCGAATCTTCGCGGCTACCTGGTCAGGGTATCCAACGGCATGGCGCTCGGGCTCTTCTCATCGCTGATAATCGGCCTGATCCTGAGGCAGGCGGGTGATGCTCTCTCGGTGCATCTCCTGGTGGTCATGGGAAGGTCCGCCCAGCTGCTGATGGGCCCGGCGATAGGGGCCGGGGTGGCATGGTCGGTAGGGGCCCCCCCGCTGGGGTTGTTCTCGTCGGTGATAACCGGGGCAATAGGGGCCGGAACGTTCGCCTTCGACGGGGGAGCGGCCACCGCCGTGGTTGGGGAACCGGTGGGAGCCCTGGTCGCCTCCCTGGCGGGGGCCGAGTTCTCGCGACTGATCTCGGGCAGGACGGGGGTGGACATCGTGCTCGTGCCCGCCGGGACCATCGCCGCAGGGGGGGTGGCGGGGCTGTTCGCAGGGCCCGCCATAGCCAGGGGGCTGTACTGGCTGGGCGGCATAGTCAACGCCGCCACGGCACTGCAGCCGATCCCGATGGGGATCGCGGTGTCCGTGATAATGGGGCTGGTTCTGACCCTTCCGATAAGCAGCGCCGCCCTTGCGATCTCGCTCGGCCTGTCGGGCCTGGCCGCCGGTGCCTCGACGGTCGGGTGCTGCTGCCAGATGGTGGGCTTCGCGGTCGCCGGCTACTGCGACAACGGAGTGGGCGGGCTGCTGTCGCAGGGGTTGGGCACGTCTATGATCCAGATGCCCAACATCATCAGGAATCCGTGGATATGGCTTCCCCCGACCCTGGCGTCGGCCGCGCTCGGGCCGCTTTCGACAGTGGTGTTCAAGATGGAGAACAGCAGTATAGGCGCGGGGATGGGGACGAGCGGGCTGGTAGGGCAGGTGTCGGCGCTCGGGGTTATGGGCGCCGCGGCGTGGCCTGGCATAATCGCCCTGCACTTCGTCGGCCCCGCCCTCCTGTCGCTCCTGTTCGCGCGGGCCCTGAGACGGGTCGGGCTCGTCAAGGCCGGTGATATGAGGCTGTAGGCTGCCGGGGAAGGTCTAGACGAGACCCAGCGCCCAGCGCGCCACCTCGAAGTAGAGCAGCAGGCCCAGGATGTCCACCACGGTGGTTATGAGCGGTCCCGCCATGATGGCGGGGTCCGTCCCGCACTTCTTGGCGGCGAACGGGAGCAGCGCGCCGACCAGGTTGCCCATCAGCACCACTCCCACGATGGAGATGGCGACGGTCAGGGCCACCATGGGGCCTGCGCCCATGCTCCACGCCCGAAGCGACGCGAGGACCGCCAGCAATCCCCCCAGGATCAGCCCGGAGATGGTCTCCTTTCGGATCACCCTGCCGATGTCGGAGTCCAGAATCTCCCCGAGCGTGAGCCCGCGTACCACCAGGGTGGAGGCCTGGGTGCCGGAGTTGCCGCCCGTGCCTATCAGCATGGGGATGAAGAAGGCGAGCGCCACGACGCTCTCCAGCGCGAACGAGTACCTCTGCAGTACGAGGGTGGAGAAGAGCTGGGTGACTATGCAGATCAGGAGCCACGACAGCCTCTTGCGTGCGAGGGTGAAGACCCCGGCGTGCAGGTACTCCCGCTCGACCGGCCTTATGCCCGCCATCCGCTCGAAGTCCTCCGTCGTCTCCTCCTGGATGACGTCTATTATGTCGTCGAAGGTCAGGATCCCCACCATCTTGTCCTCGCTGTCCACCACCGGCAGGGCCTGCAGGTCGTAGCGCGACATGGTCAAAACCGCCTCCTCCCTGTCGTCGGAGGTGCGGACGAAGACCGGGGTCCTGTCCATTATCGCGGTCATAAGGGCCCTGGGGTCGGCGAGGATCAGGTCCTCCAGGTGGACCGCGCCCCTGAGCCGACGGTCCGATCCGAGCACGAACGATGTGTAGATCGTCTCCTTCTTGCCGGCCGAAGCCCTTATCCGGTCGATGGCCTGGGAGGCGTCCATCCCCTCCTTCAGTTCGATGAACTCGGGGGTCATTATGTGCCCGACCGAGTCGGGAGGGTAGTTCAACAGGGCGTTCGCCAGCTTCCGCTCCTTCGGGGACAGGTGGGAGAGCAGCTTGTTGACCGTCTTGGCGGGGAGCTCGTCGAAAAGGGCCGTGCGGTCGTCGTCGCTCATCTGCTCGATTATCGAGGCGACCTCGGAGTCGGTGAAGTGCGCGAGCAGCTCCTCCCGCGTCACCCCCTCCATGAACTCGAAGACCTCCACCGCCTGGTCCTTCTGCAGCAGCCGGAACAGGAACGCCCTCTCCGACGGGGTCTTCCCGGCCAGTATCTCGGCCACGTCCGCCGGCTCGAGCGCGCCCAGCAACTCCTTGAGGCTCTTGAACTGCTTGAGCTCGTAGAGCTTGTCGACGCTGGCGAGGAAGGACTTCCATAACTCGGCCACGGGAGCGCTCCTACGCGACCAGGCCGAGCAGCCGGCGGGCGACCTCGAGGTAGAGCAGCAGCCCGAGCACGTCGACCACGGTGGTGATAAGGGGGCCCGACATCACGGCCGGGTCCACCTTCATCTTCTTCGCCGCGAAGGGCAGGAACGCCCCCACCAGGTTGCCCATCATCACTACGCCCACCACGGAGATCGCCACGGTCAGCGCCACTCCCGGCCCCGTGCCCATGGTCCAGGCGCGCAGCGAGGCGAGCAGGGCGAGCACCGTGCCGAGCAGCAGGCCGGAGAGGCTCTCCTTCAGCAGCACGTGCCCCAGGTCGGCCTCCTCGATCTCGCCGACAGTCAGGCCGCGTATCACGAGGGTGGAGGCCTGAGTTCCGGTGTTCCCCCCCGTGTCGATCAGCAGCGGTATGAAGAACGCCAGGGCCACCACGCTCTCCAGCGCGAAGGTGTAGTGTTCCAGTATGGTGGTCGAGAACAGCTGCGTGACGATGCAGACCAGAAGCCAGGTGAGCCTCTTGCGCGACAGGGTCAGCACCCCGGCCTCCAGGTAGTTCTCGTCGACCGGCTGGATGCCGGCCATGCGCTCGAAGTCCTCCGTTGCCTCGTCCTGGATGACGTCCAGTATGTCGTCGAAGGTGACTATGCCGACGAGGCGCTCCTCGCTGTCCACCACCGGGAGGGCCTGCAGGTCGTAGCGCGACATGGTGCGGGCGGTCTCCTCTCGATCGTCGGAGGTGGAGACGAAGACCGGGTTCGTGTCCATTATGTCGGTTATGGGCACATCGGGGGCGGCCAGGATAAGGTCCTCGAGCTGGACGGTCCCCCTCAGGCGGCGGTCGGGCGCGACGACGAACGACGTGTAGATGGTCTCCTTCTTCCCGGCGGTGGCGCGGATCCTGTCTATCGCCTGGGAGGCGGTCATCCTCTCCTTGAGGTCGATGAACTCCGTGGTCATTATGTGACCGGCCGAGTCGGGGGGGTAGTTCAGCAGGGTATTTGCCAGCCCGCGCTCCTTGGGCGACAGGTGGGAGAGCAGCTTCTTGACTGTCTTGGCGGGGAGCTCGTCGAACAGGGCGGTGCGGTCGTCGTCGCTCATCTCCTCGATTATCGACGCCGCCTCGGAGTCGGTGAAGCTGGACAGCAGCTCCTCGCGCTCCGCTCCTTCCATGAACTCGAAGACCTCGATGGCCTGGTCCTTGTGCAGCAGGCGAAACAGGAAGACCCGCTCGGTGGGGGTCTTCTCGGCCAGTATCTCCGCCACGTCGGCGGCCTCCATGACCGCCATCAGCTCCTTGAGGCTCTTGAACTGCTTGCGCTCGAAGAGCTTGTCCAGGCTCGCGAGGAATTTTTCTTTCAGGTCGACCATGGCGACTCCTCCTTGTCCACGACGCTGTCGGGCGCCGGGCATGGACTCGCCGAAAGGGGAGGCCGCCGCAGCGCCGGTCTATGCTCTGCGATTTCTACTTAAAGGTTGCGGTCCGCTTTCCACTTGACCATCTCCTTCGGAAGAGAGCGGGGGATTTTGCAGTATGTAAAAAATACCACAAAGGTGGCGAAAAGTCGATAGCGTGGGCGAATATCGCGCTTAAAACAAAAAAACCGGCCCTCGAGGGGCCGGCCGGTCTCAAGCCTGCTTTTTGCGTCTTCCGCTGGTGAAGGCGGGGATCATGAGCAGCAGGGTGATTATCCACAGAGCTATGCACAGCGGCCTGTCGAAGAAGATCAGCGGCGACCCCTGGGACAGGATCAGCGACTGGCCGAAGCCCAGCTCTGCTATCGGGCCGAGGATCAGCCCGAGCACCAGGGCTCCGGTGGAGAAGCCTCCCTTCTCCAGGAAGTAGCCCGCGATCCCGAAGCCCAGCATCAGCCAGACGTCGAACATGTTGTTGTTGATCGCGTAGCTGCCTATCACCGACAGTATGACGATGCCCGGTATCAGGAGCGCGTTGGGCGTGCTGGTCACCCGTGCGAAATAGGGGGCGAGGTACAGCCCCAGCACCAGGAAGACCAGGTTGGCCAGGAAGAGCGAGAGGATGAAGCCGTAGGTCAGGGTCCCGTAGCGGGTGAACAGCTCCGGCCCCGGGATCAGCCCCTGGATCATCAGACCTCCCATAAGGGCCGCGGCGACGCTGTTGCCGGGGATGCCGAGGGTCAGCAGCGGGATGATGGAACCGCCGACGCAGCCGTTGTTGGCGCTCTCCGATGCAGCCACCCCCTTCGGGTTGCCCTTGCCGAACGTCTCCGGATCCTTCGAGCCCTGCTTCGCGAAGTTGTAGGAGATGAAGGCGGAGATGGTCGCCCCGGCGCCGGGCAGCATCCCGACTATGGTCCCGATTATGCCGCCCTGAACTATCGTCCCTCCGAGCCCCTTGGGGAGCTTGCTCCTCTTGATGCTGGAGAGGGAGGTCCCGTCAAGACCCTCCGCAATGCGGGTCTCGGCGGTGAGATCGAGGATCTGGCTGATGGAGAACAGCCCTATCAGGGCCGGCATGAAGGGGACACCGTCGTACAGGTCCACCTGACCGAAGGTGAAGCGCATGTAGCCGGACAGGGGGTCCATCCCCACCGTGGCCACTACCAGCCCCAGGAAGCCCGCGATCAGCCCTTTGACCATGCTGCCCTTCGTCAGGGTCACAATGCTCGACAGCCCCATTATGGCCAGCACGAAGTACTCCGGCGGGCCGAATCTCAGCGAGAAGTGCGCCAGGGTGGGCGCCATGAGCAGAAGGGCGAAGGTGGAGATGATGCCGCCCCAGAAGCTGGCCCAGGCGGCGATTGCCAGGGCCGTGCCCCCCTTGCCCTGCCGCGCCATCGGGTAGCCGTCGAACGAGGTGGCTGCCGCCGCCGGGGTCCCCGGCGTGGAGAGCAGTATGGCCGAGATCGCCCCGCCGTACATGCCTCCGCAGTAGACGCCGCCCATCAGCGAGAGTCCGTGCAGGGGGGGCATCCCGAAGGTGACCGGTATCAGAAGGGCGACCGCCATGGTGGCGGTGAGTCCCGGCATCGCGCCGACTATGATCCCCACGACCGTGCCTGTGGTTATGGTCAGCAGGACGACGGGGTCGAGCAGCGACAGGAACGCGGGAACAAGGTGTTCGGTCATGGCCTATCCCTCCCAAATGCCCATGGGCACCGGCACGCCCAGGAAGTATACGAACACGAGGTAGACGAACAGCAGTATGACGCCCGTCCCTATCGCTATGAACAGCGGCCTCCGGTAGTCGAGCAGCAGCGCCAGCACCGGCATGAACAGCGCGCTTGCGAGGAAGAAGCCAAGATACGGGATGGCCGCCCCGTAGCCCGCCATGGCGGCTACTGTGACTAAAAAGTGCCGTGGCGAGCGGATCCAACGATTCTGTGGTTCAGACTGGGCCTCGCTCCGGAAGAACATGATCACGGAGAGCAGCGCCAGGACCCCGGCCAGGAAGAATATATACCGGGCCGCCGAGGCGGCCCGGTCCGGGAAGTCCTTCGCCCCCAGGAAGAGGGTTGCGGCGAGACCCAGCCCCGCGGCCGAGAAGAGCCGGTTCGTGACTGGGTTCATGTCGAGTCCTTCCGATCTACCAGGGGTCCTTCTCGTAGGCCTTGTCGGTCACCTCGAGAAGATCCACGAGATACTGCCTGTACTCCTCCGGTCCCATGAAGTTCATCTCCAGCTGGTCCTTGGCCGCCGCGAGGAACTCCGGGTCGGCGAGCACCTTCTCGAACACGTCGACTATCATGGCGTAGGCGTCCTCGGGGAAGCCCGCGGGCGCGGCGAATCCCCTGGACGAGTCGGAGACGACCTTGTAGCCCAGCTCGGCGAAGGTCGGGATATCCGGCACGCTCGGGTGCCGCTTGGTCGTCATCATGGCCAGGATGCGGATCTCGCCCGCCTTGTAGTTGGACTCGATCTGCGACAGGTTCATGAAGCCCATCGACACGTGGCCCCCCATGACCGTGGCCTTCGCGTTCGACGAGCCGGTGGCGGGCACGCTCTTCACAGTGCAGCCCGTCGCCTCGTTGAACTGGGCCAGCGCGAACGCGTCGTCGCTGCCGGGACCCGAGGTGGAGCCTGTCAGGGAGCCGGGATCGGCCTTCTCCGCCGCGATGATGTCCTCGATGGTGTTGAAGGGGCTGGAGGCCGGGACGACGAGCACGCCGGGGTCGGTCACCAGGTTGTAAAGGATGGCGAAGTCGTCGATGGTGTAGTTGGCCCTCTTGGCGGAGATGTGGGCCGTGAAGTGCGGCGTGTAGATGGTGCCGATCGTGTAGCCGTCCTTCTTGGCGCGGGCGAGCGCGTCGAAGCCCCTCTGGCCGCCTGCGCCGTCGATGTTGTTGATGACGAACGGCTGCGGGAAGTATTTCTCGGCGAACTTGGCGAACAGTCGCGCCATGGTGTCGGTGCCGCCGCCGGCGTTCGAGGCGACGATTATCGTGACGGGCTTGGTCGGGTAGTCGGCGGCCATGGCCGAGACGGCGCCCAGGAGCGTGCACAGCGCGAGCAACAGGATAAGCGATTTTCTCATTACACAGATCTCCTTTCAGATATGAGAATCAGCGGAATCCGGGGCTGCAACCCCGGGGCGAGAGGCGCAGCTCACCCCCCTTCGGATTGTTGGAATATCCTACGCCCTGGCGGCGGCGAGAGACTTCTTCTTCGCCTCTATTATCGGCTTCAGTCTCTCCCCCACCACCATGAAGTAGACTCTCTCGGCCACGTTGGTGGCGTGGTCGCCTATGCGCGCGAGGTGTCGCGCGATCCACAGCAGGCCGGCCGCGCGCTCGGCGGTGGCCTGGTCTCCCTCGGCATTCCTGCCCAGGATCTCGATGAGCTCGTCGAATATGGCCTCGTACAGGGCGTCAAGCTCGTCGTCCCTCATGCAGATGGCCTCCGCAAGTTCGATGTCGCTCTCCTCGAACGCCCTGAGCGAGTCGCTCACCATCTCCGTCGCGATATCGCGCATCCTGGGGATGTCCACCAGGGGCTTCAACAGCGGGTACTGGTTCAGAAGCCTGGCCTTCTTGGCGATGTTGACCCCCTGGTCGCCTATGCGCTCCAGGTCGGTGATGATCTTGAGGACGGCGAACACGAATCGCAGGTCCTCGCGGACCGGCTGGCGCATCGCTATCGAGCTGAGGCACTCCTGGTCGATCGCGGCCTCCATGTCGTCGATGGCGTCGTCCTCCCGTATGACCCTGTCCGCCAGCGAGTCGTCCCTCTCCTCCAGGGCCCGGACGGCCCTCCTGAACGCCTCTCCAGCCTTCTCTCCCATCTCGCGGACCATCGCAAGGATCTTCGCCCTGTCCCCCGTGTAAAGAAGGGATTCGACCTTGCCGGTCTTCTTTCCGAACATACTCTACTCCCCCTCGCAACTGTCACAGCCTGTCCGTCTATGCCTTCCATGGAATCGATGATATTAGAGGATACGACAAGGTTATTTAAAAGTCAATTAACGCCGCAGCGATGTCAAGTCCATTTTAGTGTGTAAATTGGCCTTCGGTCATTTTCATGCAGCCGCACCAGCTTCCGTCTTCTTTTCCGAAGAATCCAGACTGTCGTAGTATTCCTGCATGTCCATGTACTTCTTCTCC
>Ga0255347_1000989_pt1 | contig 48605 bp, 40 predicted proteins | sample wastewater_treat_2_FD_192479 | JGI IMG/M metagenome (GOLD analysis project Ga0255347, IMG submission 192479) | Wastewater microbial communities from Lulu Island WWTP, Vancouver, Canada - plant24 | ecosystem: Engineered > WWTP > Wastewater > Unclassified | place: Canada: Vancouver, British...
TTATCGCAGGAGTCATTGAACCGAATAACAAGCAGTTCACCTATGTGGTAGGCGACCGTTCCACAGGAGAAGTGTGGAAGTCGGATGCTCTGACCTTTACTGGAACATTGAATGCATCCTGCACGGCGGATCTGGTTATCGGTATGCACGCCACAAGCTATTATTATGCAGGAGGCTTTGACGATTGGTTTTTAGATTGCGATTCACAACTTACGGCAGATGATTTGGTGGACTATTTCAATGCCACCATTCTCTGTAACGGTGCTGACAGTTCCGCTGATGTGGATGCTCTTACCGATGCAAGCGGTGTAACGCTGAAAGCAACGGATGGTGTCTATCCGGAAAGCGGTGTTCTTTATACCAAGGCGGCAGAGTGTAATCTCTCCGGTACGGGCAAGGTGTCCTATACAAGTGAGTATGTGGCAGGCACAACGGCAGTGGCATCGGTGGAAACCTCCACCAGTGATGACCTTACCGATTGGAGTGATTGGGTTGCTGTCGGAACGGACGGCAAGCTGCAATCTCCGAACAGAAACTATATCCGTTTTAAGGTCACGCTGACCACTACGGATACAAGCAAAACACCGAAACTCATAGATATCCGCCTTTATGACATTCCGAAGGCTCCTTATGAGAAAATCGGCTATGCCCGTCCTGTGGTGCTTGATGATAACGGTGCGTGGGAGGCCATTTTGGAGAATGCCTACGATATCATCGTTACAGGCGAAATCAATGGTGAGGATACGCTGACTTTTTCTATTCCGTTCCGTGACAGCAAACGAAAGTACCTGGAAAACGAAAAGAAAATCCAGATTGTGGATGATGTGTATAAAATCCGTACCGTTACCGATGTGAAGGACAGTACCGGAAACACCGTCACGCAGATTTATGCCGAGGCAGAGTTTTACGATTTGACCTTCTCCGTCCGTAAGGAAGAAAAGAAATTTGATGCGGAAACTGCGGATGTAGCGATGGCGTATGCCCTTGCCGATACCGAGTGGAGCGTGGGAACGGTCAATGTTACCACCAAGCGAACATGGACTTCCACAGAAAAGAACGCTCTGTCCATCCTCCGCAGCGTTGCCAACCTTCACGGTGGTGACCTCGTTTTTGACTGTCCGAACCGACTGGTGCATCTGCTGACGCTAAATGGCAAAGACAGCGGTGCCTTGTTTGCCTACAAGAAGAACATGAAAAGCATCGAGCGTGTGGTGGACACCCGCTCCCTTGTAACAAGGCTTTATGCGGTTGGTGCCAACGGCATGACATTTGCTGACATCAACGGTGGCAAGCCTTACCTTGAGGATTTTACCTATTCCAAGGAAGTGCGTATTACCACTCTGGATTGTTCTTCTTTTACCAACCCATATCAGATGAAGGAGTACACGGCCATGCGCCTTGCGGAATACTGCAAGCCTTCCGTTTCCTATGTGCTGAATGCGATGGACTTGTCCGTTCTGACGGGCTATGAGCATGAAGCCTGGAACCTTGGCGATTATGTCCGTGTGGAAGATAAGGATTTGGGACTTTCCGTTACCACCCGTATCGTGCGCCGTGAATATAACCTGCAGGAGCCTTGGAACACGGTATTGGAACTTTCCACTACGCTGAAAAATCTCGGCAGTTCGGTCAGTTCCATTGATACCATTGCAGATGCATTGGAAGGTACAGGAATGGTATCCAACAACGATATCCGTGAATTGGTGCCATTCAACCATCTGCGAAACTCCCGTGCCGATGACGGCCTTGCTTATTGGGTCAGTTCCGGCTTTGAGGCTGACGGAGAAAACGGTGCATCCGGCACGGCTTCCTTCAAGGCTGTGGGTGTGGAAGGCATGACATTGAGCCTTGCCCAGACCGTATATCCTTCCAACCGTGGCAGTTATACGCTGTCAGCGCAGATTGCTTCTGACGATTTGGAGAAGCTGGGCAGTGACTCCCAGGTCGGTATTGAGGTAGTCATCGAATACGAGGACGGCAGCATTGAGTCCCGTTTCATCGATCTTTATTGATGGAGGTGCTCTATGGCTTACTTTTCTAAAACCTCGGAGAAGATCACGCCGGAAAGCTACTTCTCCAAGGTCAAATCAATTACGGTGCGTGTGTGCATTACCAACTGCACAGGCACTTTCTATATTACTGACCTCTTGCTGCAGCCCGGTTCTGTAGCCACGGGATGGGTAGGTCATCCCTGCGAGATAAAGTGGGTACTGGATGGCTAATCCTGTATTCATCCGTCTGGCGGAGGTTATAAACAAGAAACAGGATATGCGTGTCATGAGTGTAACGGTGAAGCCTACCGTCACCAACTGCTCCGGCACGATTTGGTTTACTGACCTTATGCTACAAGAGGGACCGGCACTAACAGGCTATGTGCCACATACCGAAAGTCGGCTCGTGGAGGGCGACAAGGTGTGGTTCAATGGCGTGGTTCGCTCTGCGGAAACGGTCATCATCTGCAATGTCGGTGATACCTCCGGCGGTCTGGACATCCATATCTACCCCAAATCCGATATGGCGGCAGGCTCGGTTCAGCTTGCCCAGGGTGTTGGTGGACAGCGGGTCGTATTTCCAAATGCCCTCGCTGCGGAAGATGACCTTGCCCTACTTGCATCGGTGCGGGAATGCACAAAGAACGGTGTGACCGAACTGAAAGAGGGCTTTTATCAATACAGTGCCGCTTGGGACTCCAAGCACAAGGTTACCTTGGAGGACGGCAAGTCAGCCAGGGTTCTTTTTGAATTACAGCAGATGACGGATGGAGGTGTGTCGATATGAGGGATAAGCTGAAAGGCAAACGCATTATGGTCTGGACCTTCATGGGTAATTCCCGTATGTATGAAGCCCTGCGCGACTACGGCGACCGCATCGACACCATCGGTCTGTTTTCCTTCAAGGTGGATAAGACCGGCACGATTACCGAGAGCGGTGTTGCCATCAGCAATATGCTGACCTACATTGAAAAATGGTCCCACATCCGTTGGCTGCTTACTGTTGCCAATGACGGTGCCAACTCCATCTTTAAGGCTCTGCGTGATAATGTAAACGGTGCACAGGATAATTTCTGCTCAGAACTTGTACGCATCATGGAGAAGTATCCGTGGTGCAGTGGCGTGGATATCGACCTGGAAAAAGGCGATGATTATTCCACTCATGAAGCGTCTACGGCCATGTTCAAGCACATCTATGAAACCGTCAAAGCCTATGACCCTACCAAGGAGATGAACATCTGCCTTCCGGGTATGACCTCGGTCAACGGTTCAGTCGGCGGTGAGAACTGGTGCGTGTATGGTGATCTGGATAAATACTGTGATACGGCATCCATCATGAGTTACGGTATGGCTTGGGCGGGTTCTGCACCAGGTCCCGTTTCTCCAAGAAGTTGGCTTGAAGGCATTTATGATTATGCCACCAAGGTAATGAACCCCGATAAGGTGTTCCTTGGTATGCCTGCCTATGGTTGGAACTGGCAGATATACGATACCCCGGAAAACCTCGGTAAGTATTATCGTGGTACATCCCACACCTATTATGCTGCAAAATATTGGATGCAGGGTCTGTATAACTTTACCGATGATGCACCTCCGCAGCCTTTCATCCCCATTGTTTCCTATTGGGATGATTACGATATGGGACCGTGGGCATTGCCTCATGTGTATGACTACATGGAAGGCAGAGATGCTGTTTACAAGGAATATCCGCAGATGTCGGAAACCTACAACCGAAGAAGGTATCTGACCGCCTATGCCAAGCAGCAAAAGACGGAGTTCGGAGATATTATCATTGACCATAACGCAGAGCCGGACAGCTATGAAGGCGTGGTTTCTGTATCGGAAACTTTGGTCACCCTCGGAGATGAAGGCTCTGCTACCTACAGTTTTACCATTGATGAGGCAGGCACCTACGATGTTGCCATTCGCCTTTGCTATCCGTTTTGGGATAAAAACAGCATCTACGCATCGTTGGATGGCAGCACTGTCTACTTTTTCGAGGATAGGTTGTGGTGGCCGTATTGGAGAACTACCTTCTGGACTACGCTTGCCAAGGGTGTGAGCCTTTCTGCCGGAGAGCATACACTGACCATTTCGGTCGGTGTCAACGGTGTGCAGTTTTATGGTTTCCGCGTCTGCACCGATTTTTTCGAAGAGCCGACTGCAGGACAAGCGGAATATACCCTTGCTCCGAGAAAGTTCAAGGATGTAAACGGAGATATGGTGGGTCCCGCCACAGGCTTTAAACTGACCTTGGAAATGCTACGCAGAAAGCCTGACTCGGCACTGGTTTGGTATGAGGATTTCCGTGATGAACAGAAAATCCCCGAAAGTTACTGGACGGTTCTGTCCGGGGAATGGGATGTGTGGCAGGAGGATTTGCCCTACGGTGATACGAGCCGACCATACTCACAGCTTGAGGGTTACGGTCAGCTTGCGTGGAACTATAACGGTTTTTCCGATATTCATCTGAGGACACAGATTATCTTTCCGGAGAATGGCGGTGGCAGGGCAGGAATTTTCCTTGGCTCACTGTTTTGTTGTTTTAATTATGATACGCAGCGTATCGAACTGTATGAGGGTTCTACGCTGAAAGGCAGTTATGCCACGGACTTTTCCAAGACATCGAAAGCAGACCTTCGTACAAATCCTAATGTTTACACCATTGAAATGCGTAAGCGTGGAAACAAGGTGCGTGTTTATTCCTCTGCATCCAATACACTACGTTTTACGGCAACGGTCAGCAGTGGCAGCGGTTATGCAGGCATCCGCTCCGATAACCAAATCAATTGCCAATTGCTCCGTTTGGGTGATGCCTGGACATATGAGCCGTATGAGAGATTTGATGTGGTGATGCCGGACGGCACGGAGACTTCTTTTGGCAGGATTGAGCGAAGCAACTGCACATGGGATGAGGAGTTTCAAGTATTCACGCTTACTTCCGATGTGGAGGAATCGTCCACCAGAAGCGAAAGCATCTCCCTGGACTATGAGTTCTACCATTCCCACATCATGCCACTTGTGTGTGGGAATGATTACATGGCAAAAATCATCCCAAGGGACATCAACATTTGGATTTCACGATTGTTCCTTGGTGATTCGGACGGCTTTTCCATTCTGTATTACCAGGATGTGGACAGCCTGATCTATTGGACGAACCAGGCAGCATACCGATGGAAACTGCGAGGGATGTGTATGTGGTCCCTTGGGCAGGAGGATATGCGAGTCTGGGAGTGGCTGCCCAAACAAACTGAATAACAGCTTTAAGGGTATCTGCCATGTGGTGGGTGCCCTTTTTGCATACAAAGATTTATGAAAGCGAGGAATTTAATATGAAGGATTTATGGAACACCATTCAAATCATCTTTGCTGCCATTGGCGGTTGGCTCGGTTGGTTTCTTGGCGGGTTTGACGGTCTGCTCTATGCACTGATTATTTTCGTGGTTGTGGATTACATCACGGGAGTTATGTGTGCCGTTGTGGACAAGAACCTTTCCAGTTCGGTCGGGTTTAAGGGCATTTGTCGAAAAGTGTTGATTTTTGCGATGGCAGGAATCGCACACGTCTTGGATGCCAATGTCATCGGTGACGGCAGCGTACTGAGAACGGCGGTCATTTTCTTCTATCTCTCCAACGAGGGTGTGAGCCTTTTGGAAAACGCATCCCACCTTGGTTTGCCGATTCCGGAGAAGATGAAGGATATTCTGGAGCAGCTCCATGACCGCAGCAACAAGGAAAGCGAGGGCGAATAATATGAATTTACACAAACTCATTTTAACGGAAAATGCCTGCTACAAGGCAGGTAGGAAAATTACGGTCAAAGGCATCATGGTTCATTCCACGGGTGCCAACAACCCGAACCTCAAGCGTTATGTGGGTCCTAATGACGGCTTGCTCGGTGAAAACCAGTACGGCAACCATTGGAATACCTACCATCCGGGCGGCAGAGAGGTCTGCGTTCACGCATTCATCGGCAAGTTGGCTGACGGCACTATCGCCACATACCAAACTTTGCCGTGGAATCATCGTGGATGGCACGCCGGAGGCAGTGCAAATAACACCCATATCGGCTTTGAAATCTGCGAGGACGGTCTTACGGATTATGCCTACTTCAAGAAGGTGTACCGTGAGGCCGTTGAACTTTGCGCCTATCTGTGCAAGGAGTACGGTTTGACTGAGCAGAATATTGTCTGCCACTCCGAGGGTTACAAGCAGGGTGTCGCATCTAACCACGGTGATGTGATGCACTGGTTTCCAAAACACGGTAAGAGCATGGATACCTTCCGTGCAGAGGTAAAGGCACTCTTGGCGACAGCCGATGAGGAGAAGGACGAAACTCCTGCAGAGCCTACGGTGACTTGTCCCGAAAAGCTGACCACTGGCTATTATCGTGTTCGTAAGGATTGGAAGGACAGCAAGTCCCAGGTGGGTGCTTATCGCATCCTCTCCAATGCGAAAGCGGCGGCAGATAAGAACCCCGGCACTTTTGTTTTTGCCAATGACGGCACTGCCATCTATCCTACGGACAGCACAGCCGAGCCGGATTATCGTGTTCACACGGTGGTCAAGGGCGATACCCTTTGGGATATTGCCGTGCAGTATCTCGGCAAAGGCAGCAGATACACCGAAATCAAGAAACTGAACGGACTGACTTCCAATGTGATTTACAGCGGTTGGAAACTCAAGATTCCGAATTAAGATGATGCCCTTTGAGGATTTTTCCTTGAAGGGCATTATTTTTTTGCCCATTTGGGGGTTCGATTTATCCTGTCTTTTCGCTTATAGGCAGAGGGGAACATTTCTACCGTTCCCCGGACTGGAGGAATTGATATGGAAGTAAGACAGATTGAAAATTTTCAGATACCAAATGCTGTGGCACACGAAATCACACAGGAGGAATTGCAGCGTGAATTTGACTACTACAGGGCACAGCAGATGCTTGAAACAATGTTTATGTTCGGCATGATTTCTGTGGATGAATTCAACAAAATCACGGCACGGAATCGGAAAACTTTCTCCCCGTTTTTGGCAGAGATTATGCCCTAAATGACTTGCTATTTCAGCAATAGTACGGGAATATGTCACTACCAAAAAGTGAGGTGAGTTGATGAAAAGGATAACAAAAATCGGGGTAAACGAGACCCCGTTACAGAAGAAAAAGATTAAGGTTGCCGCCTACTGCCGTGTGTCTACGGCAAGTGATGAGCAGATTATTAGCCTTGAGGCACAAAAGGCCTACTACGAAGAATACATCCGTGCTAATGACGAATGGGAGTATGTAGGCCTTTACTATGACGAGGGCATCACAGGTACTAAGAAAGACGGCCGTGCCGGACTTCTTTCCATGATTGATGATTGTGAGGATGGCAAGATTGATGCTTAGACTACCAGTTGAATACAATAAAACGAAAGGTCAACCACCGGAAAGCACGCAGAATTGCGACATTTTCGGTAGTTGACCTTATTTTGTTATTGGGAGTAGCGGACTGCGAGACTGATAGGTAATCTCTCACCTTCAAATGAAAGGTTTTCCACAAACAACACTATGCAAATGAAAGGTATTGCTTTCGTTTGAAAGTGCAGGTGCTTTTATTTGAGAGTGCAACCACCAATCATTTTCTTAGTGTTGTTTGTGCAGGAAAGACCGTAGATATGAGGAAAATGAACTGTTAGTTTCGTTACAGAGTTTTACACAAACAACACTATGCAAATGAAAGGTAGGCTTTCATCTGAAAGTGATGAGCTTTTATTTGAAAGTGCAGAATAACAGATCAGCCGTCCTTTTTGGTAATCACATAGCCCAACTTGGTAATCAGTTTGAGCGTTTTCATTGCTGTATTGCGATCATACTCTTTTTCAGATTCAGGCAGTTCGTCATACGGCACAAGGCAAGGCGTGGTCTTCTTTTCATTATCCTTAACCTCTCCATAAGTCCAGCCCTCTTTAATTCGTCCAGCCGCCCACACATCGTGGACATTGGCTGCGATCAACTCTGTAAGGGCTACAAGATCGTCTGAAAGTATGATATCGTCTGTCTTCATGGGATTCGGTGTGTACTTCATTTCTATTCCTCCATTTTTCATATGCGCACCCCCTTGCATAGTTATGAGCAAGAGGGTGCGTTCGTATTGCGTATGTGTTTATGCGAGCCTTCTTCTCTTGAATTTCTTGACACCAAATACTGCAAGTACCGCTAAAAGAATTGCGCCCAAGCCCGATCCGATGCCTATCCAAATTCTGTAATTGCCTATAGCCAAGTGTTGAACCTCACTGATTGATTTGCTGTTACCAGCTCGGTCAACAAGCAGTAAGCCAACTTTGTGACTACCAGGCTCCAATGTCAAAGTCAATGTGTTATTCTGCTCGTCATAGCTGAATGGAGATTCTTCGTTACCAGAAATACTGGACAGATGAATTGTTTTTCCATCAACATAGGCAACTGTTTCATTAATATCAAGTGTTTCTGAGATGTTGTCAAAAGTTATTGTTTGATTACCAGAGCCCTTGAACCAGCCCCAGTCATGGAAATGCTCCGGAATATTGCAGTCAGGGTCTGTGTTATCAATATACATCTCTCCAAGATCAAGTGTTTCTCCATCGTTTTCAACTCTAAGATAAAGATTTGTGTCTGCATCAGCAGTATAATTCTTCTCAAAGTATTCACCTGGCAGCGTATACCGATACGCACCAACTCCATACATCTCTGCATCAAACAAAGCGTCTTCGGTATCTGTAATATTGGTATCAGTTGATGCATTCGTTGCTTTATCAACTAAATAAATATGAGTGTCATTGGTTTTAGAAAGAACAACTATGCTTAAATCAGAGAAACTGCTCGGCTGTTTACTGATAGGACCGTTTTCGTCCTCAAAGGAATACCAACCTTCCAACTTTTCACGATTGCTGTTTTCAATGTATGCTAATACATTTACTGTCGGATCAACCATACGCACATATGTGTTGTCGTTCAGTTCACTCTTATTTCCGGCCTTATCGTAAGCAGTCAACTTTGCTGAGTATACACCATCTACAGTAAATCCTTCGAGCGTATATATCATCTGTGGAACATAAGTATCTGCTACAAGCTTATTGGATTCGCTACTCATGTCTTCAGGTTTGATCTCACCAATTTCTCTGCCATTAGAATATACCGGTGTATACTTCTGTCCGTCACATACAATACGATCAATATTGATGTCCTCAAAAATGACATTAGGAGCTGCATCGTTACGTCTATCGAAATCATATAAATCGTAGAATGTGACATCTTCCGCTTTGACGGACTTATCGCTTCTTGAAACAATTATTGGAACTGTGTAGTCAGCTTCAAAGATTGCTGTTTTTGCTGGATACTGACTATTCTCTCCCTTGGAGAAATCGCCAGCATTTCCCGCTCTGTCAACAGGAGCCATAACAATCTTATACACGCCATCTTCTGTAAATGGAATATTTAGTGTATGAGTGTTATCACCGCTATCCTTCCAATCTGATGAATAGTAGTAGTTTGTCCAATTTGCACCTGTATCCGTATGCTTGCTTCCGGCAGGCTGATAATAAACTACTATGTTCATGTCACCAGGAGAAAAGTTTGTTTCTACAACTGTTATTTCAGCTTTCGCACTGTTCTTCTGAGATGCATTATAGTAAATATTCTCGTCATCAATCGAGCCAAATGATTCAAAGTTGTTAGAAATCTTAGGGCTGGTTTTATCGATTATAAAACGAGACTGTGAATAAGGTGTGCCAACATTTCCAGCCATGTCAGTGTAACTGATTGTGAAATCGTACTCACCATCTGCTGTTATAGCAAATGTACCCGTGTGTACTGTTCCATCCGATGTGACAGAGGAACCTTGCTCATTCCACTGAACTGTTTGAGCATTATTGTTGACCTTAACAACTACGGCACTCGGATCAAAGTTTCTTTCCGTTATGGATACAGTAACTGTTTGATTGGAATTGTAGTAATATCCGTTAGAAGCGGCACCGCCGCCAAGTGTTGCAGTAATGTTAGGAGCAGTAGTATCAATACTATAGGAAGTATCGTACTCACTTGTATTACCCGAACGGTCGGTAAGCGAAACATGAACAACATTACCATTAGTGTTGCTATCTACAACAATCACAAACTGAAGTTTCGTGATAAGGTTTTGATCGTGTTCGATACTATCTTCGAGAATTTGTGCTTCACCAGATGCATTTCGCCAATTACCGTTAATATCAACTTCAATTGTGCCAGATTCATTGTCGTTAGCAATATTCCAATCAATATGGCTGATGCCAGAGAAGCTATCCACAACTGTCACTGTAACCGGAATGCTTGTATTATAAAGCGGTATGCCGTTTGCATCTTTCTGATTTGTAGGTTCGTTTTCTTGGATTTCAATAGTCGATGTTCTCAAGTGAAGGTCTGAATCTTCAACAATATTTCCATTGGCATCAATTATGCCAGATGAGTGACCGACATTGTCAACGACTTCAGCATATACCTTGCCCTTAAATCCTTTTTCTATTTTGAAAGTTGCAAAACCTTCATTAGGATCATATTCGTTGCCATTCGAGTTATGGATATCAACTTTAAAATTTCTATCCATAGAATCTTCAATGCCATCTAACCATAATTGTACTGTATGAATACCTGATGAAACCGATCCAGGATCAGTTACATATACTCGCACTTCAGTATCCTCATCGAAGAAGAAACCATAAGGCTGTCTTGTTTCTGGATTCAAGTCATCCAGTTCTCCACCAAAATGAAATTTTGTAATCTTAGGAGAGGTTAAGTCAAGGTGGACTATTGCCTTCTGATCTGGTGCAAGTTCTTCTTTATTAGTATTACGGGCATTGTCTGTTGCATAAGCGAATAAAGTGTAATTTCCTTCGTCATTTAATTCATATGAATATTGCGCTTCATACTGTGCTTCACTTTGCTTCTCATCCTCGAATTCTATTCCATTATATCCAGTTTCGATTTTAATAGAATCGTTTTCCTCAACAGTAACAAAATTTAAACCCGAATTAATGTCCCCCTGTTTATCTTCGGCTGTTACTGTGTAGCTAATACCAAAAGGATACCACCACTCATTAAATTGTTGGGTTCCTTCATTGAAAGACTGCTTATAAATAGTCAGTTTTGCCTTTTCATCATCAGTGAAGGAGGCTGGAACATCAAATGTTTCAGGGAGTTCTATATATGATGTAGGTGGAGTGTTTTCAAGAACAAGCGGAATTTTTCCCTCTGAATCTTCAAGCGTAAGTTGCTCAAGCTGAATGTTTGCACGATGATCATTGTTATCATCGGTGTTGTCAGCAGATGCCATGCAATATCTAGCGGTATTCCCAAGCTTATCAGCAACGACTATTACTGGAGTTGCATTATGTCCAACTCGCAAAGAGGGAAACTCATATAATCCGGTTCCGCCATTGTAATGTCCCTCATACGGGTCTGTATCAGAATCCCAGAAAAGTTTTACACTTTCGATTCCGATACCTGGAACGTTTTCATCTCCTGTAATATCAGTTACTTTTACACTAATATCGTATGATTCATTGCCAAACAAGCCAAATGATAGATATTTTATCAAAGACTTATTATACTTATATTCACAATTGGTGATTATGGGAGCAGTAGTGTCAATGACAAATGTATAGTCTTTGCTGTTGGGGTTCCCAGCGAGGTCTTCCGCAGATACTACGATTTCATATTTTCCGTCTTTTGAAAAGTCATATAACTTATATTCACCATTTCCAAGTGGAATGGTATATGTTGTTTTATCAATTGGCAAATAATAGGTTTCATTAACAACAGTTGTTACTGTTTCTCCATCTTCGTTTGTGACAGGTTCTCCATCATCATTGGTAACCACAGTAGTATACGTACCTGTAGTTTCTGTGCCCCTGGAGAGATCAGCAGATGTTACAACTGTTCCATTAACCTTTACAGAATATTCCTTTATCCCATTATCATCGTTGATATCAAATGAGATAGTATTTTCTTTATAATTACTACCATAGTAATTATTTTCCTTAGGATCATTACTTGTACTTGGAATGATAATGCAATCTTTATTATCGTTAGGATCATAGTACAGCGAGTAATTGTCATCATTCTCGGTAATTAGAGCGATAGAATTGCTTTTGTGTGAAGGATCATGGTCTAATGCAATAATAGAAATGTAGTTTTTATTGTTTTTGGCTAAATAAGATTTGATTTTATCAATTTTAATTCTTATGTAATACCTATTCCCGTCTTTTTTCCATTCATTATCTTCTTTTTTGAGTTCTTCCTCATTCAATTCAACAGTGGAATTACCAATTGTCAACTTAATCGCCCGCAGATCATCGTCTTCAACTTCCAAATATAAGAAAGCGTCATCGTTGATATATGCACTGATATTTTTATTTCCTTGATTATTACTTCCGAAGTCGTGGACTATTATATCACTCCCGTTAGCCGCCTTAATCTTAACAGATGCCTCATTGATTCGAGGACTTTGCTGGTAAAAACTTACCCCATTGAGATAATAGTCTTGAGAGTTTCCTGCGAAATCAGTTACTACAAAGATAATATCACTATTTTTAATATCTCGGTTTAGATCAATAGAAAATCCTGTAATATTACCATTAGAATCTCGAACAACATCTTCGGAATGCAATTCTTGATCATATCCACCATTCAGTTTTAAGCGAATAGATTTTACTCCGGAAAGATTATCAGATAGGCTGTTGGAGGAGAGATTCAATGCAGACCACACAGGACTAAGCTGCTTTATTTGCGGATCGTTCAGAACAAGGTTAGCAGGCGTTTCATCATATTTATAGAAGCGTGTTTCTTCAGCCACTTCTCGCTCAGATGAATCGTAAGCTGCCCAGAAGTGGATATACTTTTCGCCTTCAGGAATTGTTGCGTTATCACTCCACTCGGTTGCATCCGAATAATCTCCCCATGAATCTAAAAGATCTGTATCAGATACTTTATAATACACCTTAGCACCATAGGAGTTTGTTCGGATTTTCCAAGAATTCTTTCGAGCATCATTGTTAACCCATGTGTTAGAATCGATTCCCTCTACGATAAGTGATGGTGCAGAGGTATCCATATACGAGTCCACGTTAATAGAGCTGATTTGAATATTGCCTGCAATATCGACGACATAAAAGTACACAATATTTCCAGACATATCCGATGTGCATTCAACGGAAAACCGCTTTCCATTTCTATCATCGGATGTTGAAACTTCTACACAGTTAGTCGAAATATCATCAAGTGAGCTGTATTCCTGTGCGATAGAATAATAGATACTACTAATTCCAGAAAGAGAATCTGTCACAATATCGTTGCTCTTGAGAGTGTATGGCTCCGTTCCTTCGTCAACGCTAACAGCAAAACTGTTAGGCATAGTTCTATCGTAGTAGAAGTGAATGGCTTCCGGATCACCTTGAATAGTTTCGTCTTTCACAGCCCAAAACTTGATATAATCACCATCGGCATCAGTTTCATTTAAATCCACGCTCTGATTCCATTCTTTAGCATCAGGATCTGAATACGTTCCCCAGGCAGAATCACGCTGTGAATGGTCACTGACCTTGAAATAAACCTTCACATCTTCTGAAGCCTCAACCCAACCATCGGTATTGTTTGTCCATGTGTCTGGAACATTGACAGAAAAGGTTGACTCATCAGGAGAAGTTGTTTCTGCTATTGCCGCCATTCCACTGTTCAAACAAGTGCTAAATAACATAGCTATTGCGCTTGTTGCAGCTAATACTCTTTTCATTGTTGTCGTTTTCATACCCCTTTCTGAAATGCGTAGGCATAATTATTGCCATTGAGAATTGAGTGAAGATATATTGATAGCACAGTCAGTGCCAGTAATACAAGACTTAGTGTATGATAAAGCCCAAGTTGCTTCTTAGACATTATGAATACAATAATGCTTACAGCCATACATAAATCACATATTTTAGCTTTCTTGTTTTTTAAGAAACATAATACACCTGGGCAATAGGATTTCCTGAATTTTGCCTTTCGTCGCTTGAAATCAAGAATAATCATGCAAAATACTCCTGATAGCAAACCGCCCCAGAAGAGAATACCGACCAAGTATGCTATAAATTGCTGTGGATTGCTACCGTTGAAATTTGATTTAGGAATAAATAGGAAAGAGGAAGATGATACAGCGAAGCACACCTCACTTATTCGTATTAAAGTTTTTGGACTTGCCCGTTTCAATCATATCCCTCTTTCATATTTATTTCATAAGGTTAGCACAATAATCAAGATGCTCATGCAGTGCTTTGTATGATGAACCATCTTCATATGAAGGCCTAAATATGCCTTTTCCGCTTGGGCGTCTGTATTTACGCAGACTCAAAACAACACCATATCCGATTGCGCCTATTTGAACAATAAAAAACGCAATTGCTAGGACAATAAATGCGGGTGAATTATATCGCACATTCATCGAAACAATAAGATCCTCTAGCTTTCCGATTATCAGCAAGACAAGTATTAAAAGAAATACAACAATATCAGCAATAACAAAAGCAATGAGTGCCGGCTTTCGTATATATTTTCTGATTCTCACAAAGCCTTCATTTTTCCAGCCTCGTTTTATATTATCTACTATCTTCATTTGTATTCCCCTTAATTACTGAATCAAGAGCAAGTTTTATCTCGTTCTTGAGCTCAGCGATTGCGTTAACATATTCGCTGCTGTTTTTATCAGCTTGTTTAATTTCTTGTGGCAGTCTCTCTTCTGCTATTTTTGTGATTAGCTCATCATGATTCAGATCCTGAGCAAGTCTTTGGATCAGTTTATTGTACTTTCGATCGTCGGCATTATTTACCAAAACAGAATAGCACTCTGAGAGATTAATGCGCTTTTGTGCATTATATATTTGAACAGCAAGCTCGAAGCCGGTGCTATCACATTCGGTAAGATTTGTAACGGTATACTCAATACAGTTACTGAATCCCTTAAGGTCAACAGTGAGGAGCATAGTATCAACAGAATCATTAATAAACGAATCACCATCAATATGTTTCAGCAGATCAACTAGAACGACTGTCTCAGAATAATCAAGGTTATCGTCCTGCTCCTTTAAAAACTTGTATGTCTTGTTATATATATCATGCTTTTCGGATTCTGTAGATGATTTCATCTGCTCCACCGCAGCATCTTCCAGTCGTTCAATAAGTGTTGGATTATAATTCTTCATTATATTATCCATTTTACGCTGAGCAAAGTAACTTCCTGTTAACTTCAAAAATCCACAGACAAGTAAGACTGAGCCAATTAAACCCGCCATTACTCCGGCTACACCGAAGCCGTTTCTTACTTTGAGATTTTCAGTCTTAACAAGTGCGGGAGCGGACTCTTTCGCAAATTGGATATCATCTTGTAACTGTCCGTAATCGTGGTAGTACAAAGGATAGGAATCACTTCCGCTATCTAAGTAGCCAGGAACACGCTTCCTAGTACATTTCCTAATGATGTTTTCTAACTTTTCGTGAAAATGCGATGAAGTTATTGAAAGATCTCTGTCGCAGTACGCCTCATCGTTTAACAAGTATTTACGATAGAAAGCTCCATAGCCGTCATCACTTTTTTCAGAAGAGAACAACTGATTACCTGTATAGAGTTCAAAGATGCTTAAGCACTCCCAAAAAGTGGCACCGAATGAAAAAATATCGCTTTCAACGCTCATTCTGCCTTTTTTAAGCCCAGACTCATCAAACGGAAACCGTGAACCGCTTATCGGTGCAGCAAAGCATTCAGGAGCAGCATATCCGAGTGTACCATATTGGAATTGACGTGCAAAGCTCTGCTTTTCCTGATTGTAATCAGCAGCACCTAACTCACTTATTACTGCATTTGTTTGAGGTGCAATATGCTCCGACCTGCCGAAATCAATCAAAACAATCTCTTTACCATATCTGGTAATCATTATGTTATCTGGCTTTATGTCCAGATGAAGGATTCTCTTTTTGTCCGTAATGTATTTTAAGATTTCACACAAATTAAGCATGAAGTCAAGCATCTCACTTTGATACCTGATGACTTCATCATAGTCATGTTGATAGCTATGCAACATTGCTTGCTGCTTCTCACGTGAAAACTGGTGAAAAGGTATCTTCTTTTTTAGATTGTTTCCAACATCAACGGTTTCTGTGAGTTTCCAATATTCATCACGGCAGTATTCTTCTAACGACCATCCGTCGATATATTCTTCTACCACACAGAAGAAGCGATCCCTATTGATTGAAATGGATTTCTTTCCCTCCGGCACATGAGTATCCGTAACAGAAAAAGTTCCAAGGTCTTCAATTACATCGAAAATTCTGACAACAGAACGGCAGTCCTGCAATTCATCAAAAATTTTCAAATCATGGCTCCTGAATCTTTCATATAGATCTACAATTCTGGATTGACCTTCTTCCGCACCGACTTCGATAGATTTATATTTGAACTTCAGTACACAAGAGAGTATTGTTTTACCGTCACGTGATATCTTTTTACCCTTATAAACAATACTCTCTGTACCAGTTGCTATATATCCATCTGCGGATAAGCCGTGAGAAGTATCTATTTTATAGTTGAATTCAGAGCCTATGATAATATCATTGTTTGCCATTCGTGTTTTCCTTATCTTCTTCCATTATGATCACATTAAAGATTGTTTCCGTATCGTTCTCGTCAAGGATAGTAAGCGGCACCTTGTGGAGCTGTACTTGCGGAGAAGTATCCACAAATTTAGCTTCTGTCATATCCACTTTTATTCACCTTCTTCAGAATGCGGATTCCTGTTAAATTCTCCAAGCTGCTCGTCCGCTTCGCTATAAGTACTTCTGATGTCCTTTACTGCGCTCTCATTGATAGCATTCAGGACATCTTCCACGCTTCCAATTTTTTCAAGAATGTGATCGGTCTCAAACTTGTACGCATTAGCACCGGATCCCTTCCAAGCACCGAGTAAAGTTCCGTTGATCCGACCGAACTCTTCTTTAATGGCCGCGAATTCGCTGATAACCTCGGCACTCTGCCGCTCGAATTCAGCGATTTTTGTAGTATCAGCAGACTTGAATGCACTGTCACTCATATTAAATCCTCCTCAAATCACTTTTATGAATTTTGCCTTCTTTAACGAATCGGCCTCGACATTATAGTAATAGCCATCACCGAGTTCACACCTGGCATAATCCTCTTTAAGAGTCTTCTGATCCATTTCACCAAATACCGACTTTCCACCGCGTTCACTGGCAAACTCAGCAATGCTGTCAAGAAGGAAAACGATCTTCAAGGCACTATTAAATTCTGAATTTACCTCAGCATCCGTAATTTTCTTTACATCTGTAAACAGGAAAATCATGTCATTATCTTCTGCTGTATCTAATAGTTCTGGCAAAATATAGTGAATGAAATCAGAATTAGTCTTTGTATTCAGATATACTGATTTACTCTGAATGATGAAGACAGTCGGTGAAGCCTCTCCTCTTTCGCATCCATTAGGAATATCATCAACCATTACACTGTCGTCATCTACACCGTATATTTGATTGAGAATTGGATTGTCCTGAAAGTCTTTATTCAGGCTTATATATTCTTCATGCAGTAACTTATAAAATTGCTGCATGGGAGAGAGCTTTCTTTTAACTGTTCTGCCATCTGCTAAAGATACATCCACAGGCTTAAATTCACCAATGTATTCACAGTTCAGCTTGGATTTTAATGCTTCATAAAACTCAACCAACTGCTTTCTGCCATCATCAAAGAATACGAAACGGGATGTTGGCTTGATCCTACTTAGATTGTCAAGCAATATTTTAAGAAGATTTGTTTTTCCAAACTCCCTTTTTCCATAGATAGCTGCAACTCTGGAGTCTTCAAAATCGATGCCAATAGGTTTAAAGTCTACATAGTCCAACCCTACTTCTACAAATGCATCGGAAGGAACTTTGTCATCTGGTGAATAAGGTTGCTTTAATTCAAGATAATCGCTTTGCGATAACTCCTGTGGGAATGTCTGGTATTTTTTTACTTCACGGCTGAACATTGATGTCGCCGTATCATATCCGTACTTTATGCGGAGTTTTTCCGTAAACCTGGAGCTTTCATCCGTTATGTCAGAACTCTTTAATATTTGTACCTCATAAGGAGCATTGAGGTTAAATGTTCCGATTATACCATCCGGTCTCTCTGTGACATTGGCATATCCTCGCCCAGGAATATTGCCGAGTGATTCAGATTTAACTCCAAATATCTCTGTACACTTTTCTTGTGACAGATTCAACGCTATCTTCTGCTCAAAAGAAAGCAGATATCGTGTTAAACCTTTGGTGTCTGTTGCTGTAAATACAATGGAAATACCTCTGGATCTTCCGTCTCTACATAGCCTTCCGAATTTTTCATGATACGCAGTATATCTTGATTCATCGACAAACGCATTAAGATTATCTATAATGAATGTCGTGTGAGGCAGATCTTCGGTTCTCCCTGCTGCAAAGTTCTTGCTTCCGAGTTCTTTGATATTCTTCTTCAAGATAGTTTCAAGAATACGAAACACTCTTTTGACGTACTCCTCATTACTGCTATCGAAGTAAGCGGACACCAACGGCATTCCTTTGTATTCTTGTAACGCCCCACTAAAATCAAGTATAAAGATCTGTTCATTTCTTTCGTTACTTCTCTTGTGGAGACAATTAATGAGCAACTTCAAAAGATTAGTCTTTCCGGAGAGAGCGGAGCCGAAAATCGCAACATTGGAGTTGAGCAGATCGACCTGAAATGTAGACTGCTTCTGTTTGCTGGGAATATCATATTTACCGACAGCACACAATTCTAATCTATCTGTTATCATGTTCATCACACTCCAATCCATTCGTTAAACTCATCCGTATCATCGGTCAACTCAGTGGGAAGAGGCTCTTGGAATATCATTTCCGGCAACTCAAAATCGGATTCGGATGCCAATTCAATGATTTTTTCGACAACATACTCAAGCTGAGTTACACCCGCACTTAACCGCTTATTCTTTGCTTTCTGGATGTCATTATCTTTTGAAGAATCATAGAAATCTTTTATAAAACTGCCTGTGTTCGTGACGTATGTCATTAATGTAGGTGGTTTAATGTCAGTATTTTTATTTGCCCCCGTATACGCCGACTGAAAATACTCGTATCTACTTCCTGTTCCCACAAGGATGTAAGCACGACCATGACCAGGCATTGTGGCAGCAGCGGCATCCGTTGTTCCAAGCATTTCTTTTGATGCTTGCTTTGTCGCAACTTTCAAGCAGATTTTTGATTTTGTATTTACTCGAATATCGTCGTTGATCGCGCCTTCGATATTCTGTGAAACAAGAATGATATGTAGACCGAGCGTTCTTCCAATTCTTGCGATAGTTGTAATCTCAGCGATGAAGTCAACATCATCTGATTCACTCGAAAAACGCTTTAATTCAGTAAACTCATCTACGACAAGTATCAAGTGAGACAAAGGCTTTAGTACACTAATATCTCCGTCAATAAAGCGGATTTGCTTTTCCTTTTTTCCGTCACGAATCTCTTTAATCAGATTGTCACGGGTTTTTACGCTATTCGCATCGGTGCTGTTCCGAAGCTCATGTATTTTCTTGATTTTTCGTAACACCTTGATATAAGCATCAGCATTATCAACATCAAGATCAGCAAGGATTATCTGCCTGTTTTTGACCTCCGCATTCAGAGATTCGAGAAAGCGCTTTAACATATAGACAGCAGAGATTCCCTGACTTTCACCGGCCGTGTTCGTTACGGTGCCCACACAGTGGGGAAGTTTTCCGAGTCGCTCAGAGAAACCGCCGCCTTTCATATCGACAAGCATCAGATTCAGGTCGATAGGCGAGTACTTTACACAAAGTCCAATCAGATATGTAATAATAGTTTCTGACTTACCAGAACCAGTAGTTCCAGCAACAAGCATATGCGGTCCATCAGCATTTTCATGCAAATCGAGATAAGTTATACCATGCTCGTTTTTACCCATTGCAACTTGAAGATCCTTCGTTACATCGTTTTTAGGTGTTGTTGGATCTTTTTCTTTCAGTTCGGTCCAGTTCTTTCTGATTACTCCAGTCAAACCATCTCCTTGGATAGATGCTGAATCCATATCATAAATATCCTGGTAGAGTTCAAACAAGGTAACTAAAGACGGCACTTTTCCGTTTTCTGCGATTCGTGTGTAGTAAATAGAACTGAGGCGTCTGAAAGCAAGACTAAATTCATCGTAAGGAAGAGGATGTGTACCATCTCCAAAAATATACTGATTACTAAAACGAGTATATTCGATAATGTCATCAGTCGTTGTTGATGAATCGTTTCCTCCCGCGAGCTTGCTGAGTGTTTCATGGCTTAACAGATTATATCTATTGCTGACACGGCACAGGCCATCGAGTTCAACGATGCTGCCGCAATACTTCGGAAGCATACCTTTTTCTCGCTTGATAAACACAAATGTTAAGCCGAGGGAGTTAACATATTCCTCACCTTCGACTGGCGCTTCCGGTATATATTTTGAAAATGCTTTTTCCTTAATATCGTAATCATCCAGAACAAAGCATACAATTTGAGTGTGCTTTTCTGATACGCCATTATCATCAGAATCCTCTGAATTCGTTGATTTCGCTCTTTCTGAAACTATAGTCTGCAATTGACTAAAGACCTCACCAGCACTCTTTTCGTCAAAAACAAACTGTGATAGATTGTCGAACAACTCATTAGTATGTGGGAGAAAAAGATAATCTTCAACGAGTTCATTTTGCTTATGAGTATCATTTTCTTTGTTGAAGAAGAAAACCATTTGTAGATCTTCCGGTGAATGATAGAAGGCCAACTCAAATGCAAGATGCTTGATAAACTGTACAGAAGTGTCTACATCTTTAGATATTACACCAAGAGTTCCCATATTTCTGAGGTCAATCAACAGCGGTGGCTTTTCACCTTTGCCAGATGTATCTCGTAAATATTTGAAGCCCGTTTGTTCTCCGTTATTCTCATCATCGCATTGTGTTGTTGAAAAGATATATGGCAGTTCAGTCAAAAGGAACTGATTTTTAAGCTCTTCCGCCGTTTCCTGAAAGCCCTTCTTTTTTTTCTTTCTTGGCGGGATGATAATTTCGATATATGGAGTAGCATCTTCCGCCTCCCTAGGAGGGGTATGAAGTTTATACCTTATATCATAGAAAATATCATCTTTTTGCTCTGCCTTAATCTGGAAAGACGGTTTTATCTCATCAGATTCACCCAACGAAATTCTCATAAAGTCATTATCATTTTGTGAACGCGAGAAAATTACTGTGGAAATTTCGCCTGCTTCATTGAATAGTACACCCATTTGTGGGTATACCTTGTTGAGATAAATGATTTCGTCTCTTTGCCACTGAACTATCTTTTTCTTGATGATCGTTTCGTTGATATACTTCTCATATTTTTCTTTCCAATCAGCAACAGATTCACGATGCTCTTTGGACTGACGTTTTCTACCATACACGGAGTTAACCGCAGACATAAACGGCATAGCTATTGTCATTGCCATCATGGAACTATTGAACGCTGAGTTATCCGTGAATTTTCCAATCAAGAAGCGCAAACCTACCATGCCCAATCCTGTGATGATTGGTGGAGCAATAGTATCGAGCAGACTACCTTTTTGCTCCGCAGGCATATCACCAGCAGGAAGAATATCGATTTCTGTGGGCTCGATGACATTCAATCTTCGAGTGCTTATGTTATATTCGAGAGTGTTGTTTTCGCGTAGAATGTACGTTTTTTGCTTATCAGTTTCCTCAAAAAGCTGCGGAACGCTTTCTACGATCGTCTTGTCTGTGATGAGAATCTGGCTTGCTGTAACGATCCCAAGGCTGCTCAATGGCATATCATAATTCTTACGAGTAGGCTTCTTCTCGTCCAGTTCGTCAACAGATTCATCGTTTATATTCAGTTTGGCATACCGTCCCATGATTGTATAAAGAACAAGAAGTTCCCTATGCGTTTTAATATATCGTTCAAAAGCAGAATAGCATTCCTGAATTGTCAGCGTTTCGGTCTCATCGCCATCTTCTTTTTTCTTTGCCATTTTTCCAAGGCCATAGTATACGCCTTGGATAAATGATTTTAGTGTTGTATCTTTAATCACAAGAAACGAAAGCGTTCTTGACAGATTTTTATCCTCGATTTTTACGGATACTAATATCTCGTTATTTTTCATGATATCACCTAATTTTGGACATTATTGTCTCCAGAGTAGCATTAACATCAATATGCGGAACAGATATTACTGGAACTGGGGTTATCTCGATTGAACATGACGGTTCTGTATAGTGAATCTCATTAGGAGCTGAGCAAGCTGGAAGTCTTATTGTTGTAACAGTAGAATCATCAATATGTACCTCCGGTGCGAATGAGGGGATACAGACTTCTTTCAGCGACTCTACTTTTGCCGTCTCAACTTTGACAGTTACATTTGGAACACATATAGAATCAATCGTTGGAATCTCAACCAAAGGATCTTCGATCATAGTCGGGATACTGTGGTAATCCGGAATAGGTACAGCCGACAGTTTTACCGTCTGTACTTCAGGCTCTGTGTAAGCAACAATTGGAGTTTTAACCGTTTTCTTCACGAGCTGAGATGTTTTATACTCTTCGATTTTTACGCTTTCTACATTAGGAACTGCAACCTCAATCTTTGGAAGAGAGGCAGTGAAGTTCAGAATAGAATCCACTTGAGGTAGCGGTGGTGCTTCAGTTTTCACACTTGGAATGCCACTTATGGAATAGTCTTCAATTACAACCTCTGTTAATTCAGGCATCGTAACGCTTTCTATTTCCGGGGATGAAGCATTGAATCTTTGGATTTCACACTTGATTGCAGAAGGTTCTGCAATGGGAACGCAAGCAGACTTTGTAATAACAAAAGGTGTGATCTCACTGGCTTTTACAGTTTCTGGAGCTGAAATCAACACATTTGGTAATGAAACTCTATAATTTACTTGCGCAGACAATTTTGCATTATTATCTGTAGTGCGCGTTATCATTTTAGCTGCATTTAAAAGATTAACACCCATTTCAGGATTCACTGTAAAATCCTGTGCGTTCATAGTAGGTATCACCGGAAACTTGATTTTTTTAATGCCCTTCTTTTTTACAGAAACTTTGGGCATACGAACTTTGTCTAACTGTTCCAATCGTTCGACAAATGCTGTTCTTTCAAGATACTCTTGATATGCTTGCTCATACGCTCTTTTTTCATGCTCATTCAGAACAGCGATTTCTTCTTGTGATAATATTTTAAATGCCACTAAAGCTCACTTCCTTTATATAAAATGCGACTCTGCTTGATGTATGTTTCAAACAGAGCCGCATTATCGACTATATCGGGTTAATTTAACCCTGCTGTCCACCGTTTCTGATGCTCTGTGCAATCTGGTCATCCACCTTCTCGAAGTTATCACGATTGCCCTCAAGAAGGGAAGCCAAACCATTGATCATTGCCGGAAGGCCGGACTCCATGCTGGTAACGAACTCCTTGTAGCTCTTATTGAAGAGTTCAACCATTGCATCCTTAGAATCGCCCTCCATCTCGGCAATTGCGCTCATGAATGCGGACTCAAAATCAGCACCAGCCTGTGCGTATTCCTTTGCGAGATTCTGGATTGCTGTAACTGCGGCAGCAACCTTCTCATTAACAATTCTACAATCTGCCATTACTGTTTACCTCCATTACTTAGTTTCCGGCGGAACCGCCAGGATTCTGGTTGCCCTGTCCAAGCTGCTCATCTACGCCCTGATCATCACCGGGGATCTGAGCCTTAACAGAGTCACAGATGCCCTTCAGAGAATCCAGCATCTTGGTAAGGTTCTCACCAGTGTTAGGGTAGATGTTGTTGTCATAGAATGCCTTGAAACCCTGTGCAGCGGAACCAGAGAAACTCGACGGAATCAAGCCATCGACTTCTGCCTGCAACCTGCCGTTGAGACCGGTAATAGCGGTCTGATAGTCGCTGATAGCCTGAACAGCAGCATCCATCATAGCCTTCGAGATGTTGACTGTTCCGGTTGAACCCATGTTTGCCATAAATAATTACCTCCTAAAATAGATGACTTAATTCTTCAAAACCTGTAAAGACATCCTTGTAGTAGCCACTTCCGATAATGAGATTTAACGTATCGGAAATATGACCAACCACCAGAGACATATTCTCTACTGGTTTTAATAACACGTTTTTTGCTTCCAACTGGATTTCTTTGCCAGCCGGCGTATCCATTGCTGATGCGAGTTCATCGTACATTCCACTCAGCTTTTCCTTCAGAGCATTTGTGCGCTTTTTCAAATCCTCCATTTGTTGAGCGGCTTCATTGAATTTCTCCTCATCAACAACCAGATCGTCCCATAGCCATGCTGCCATTATGCATCACCTCCGGATTTTGCATCATTAATCTGCTCTCTAAGAGGCTGAGCAAGATCATCTGACAGCAACTTGCAGAGCTTTTCTGCCTCATCAAACTCACCAAGATCCACATGACACTGGACACGGAAGCTCAATGCCATCATATCCGAAGGATCTTTGATCATTTCGTTTCTGAGGAACTTCAAGAATTCTCGATACTCCTCCTCAGCCTTTTCGTATCTCTCATCTCTCAACGCCTTAATCAAGCTGTATTTACCAATATACTTGCTATGAGGATCAGAGCTGTTTGCAAGCTTTGATGCATATGCTTTAATATTAGTGGTATCATTCTTAATTGTGTATGCTGCTACATAAAGGCGATAGATGCGATCAAGCATTTCGATTGAGTATTCGGCGTGGATGCTCGAGTCGAGCTTCGGGATAGATGGTTCTTCAGATACCTGTTCAGCAACGGGGGTCATGTATTTGTCAGCATCAGGAGAAGACTTTCTCGCTTTCGCTGTCAGTTCACGGCCCATGACTTCAAGCCTTCTATCGCCATATTTGCGTCTGACTGCCTGAATAGCATGGTCAATCTGTCTTTCACTCGGTCGTCCCTCACCCTTGATTTCAAGTTCAGGAACAATCTTTACAGAGAAGCCTGCGTTAAAAGCGTAGATTGGATTTTCAGCCGCATTCAAACATTTGAGTGCCATATCCGCATCTTCAAGCTGAACATATAAGTCAGCAGCAGTTACATAACTGTCAATTACTGCATCAACACTCGGCTCAAGAACACACAGACCATCATATATCTTATCGATAGCAGTAGTAAGATGCGCAGTATCGTGATCGAGCTGATATCGTGCTGTTTCATATGCGATCCAGTCCATGAACAGATCCTTGGAAGGCTTGGCGAAGCGTTCCGCACGATCCAGTTCCTTTTCTGCTTCCTCAAGTCGCTCTTCCTGCAACAGGATATTGAAAGCGATACGATATCCGAGATAGTCGGTAGGAGCAAGCAGTTTCATCTGGTTCGCAACTTCTATGCCTGCAATTGTATCACCACTCATGCTGTAGCTTAGAGCCTTGCGCTGCAGAACCTCCATATCAATTCCGATTATTTTCTCGGACTTGATAAAATTGAGGATTGCATCATTGAATCTGTGCATATCAAAACACAGCATAGCCATGATCTTGTAGAGCTGCCCGACCACATTCGGAGAGCATCCTACCTCATCAGCCTTTGCGAACATCTCTAAAGCCTTAACCGGCTGATTGTCTGATGCATAAGCATAACCGAGATTGAAGTAACGATCACCGTTATCAGCATCGTTTTCAATTGCTCTCTTGTAATGATCAATTGCGGATTCATAATCAGCTTTGGACATATACGCATTTCCTGCACATTGATGAGCATCTGCGCTTTTTTCATTTTCAGCAAGTGCTTGCTTTGCTAATCTAAGTGATTCTTCATATTTCCCTTGCATAAATGCAAGACGTGAATCAGCTATCAATTCATTTGCTAACAAAAAAGCCGCCTCCTTTCAACTCAATAATCTTGACATACAACCTTGATTTTACCGCATATCGGGCACTTAAAAGCAAAAGCAGCAGTTCCGTAACCCAAATCCTCCCAAAGTGCTTCGTAGCTTTCAACATTATCTTTTAATTCATCAATTAGAAGTTCTTTCAGTAAAGCTAATCCATCACCGTTAGTAGAATGTTCTATAAATTCTTGTTGTTCCCATTCACCGATGTATACCATGAAATCATCACAACACACAGGCCAATCGTTATTTTGAATCCATGGAACAGGTGGACAGAAACCTAATTCGGTTACCTTATCATTTCGATTATTCTCAACTTTGTTTGCTACATAATTTGGAATATCTACACTAATTTGGCGTTTATCAAAACAAGTGAGGCATATAGAACTTAAATCATCAGAACGTTGAAAAAACACTCCATCTAAACAGAATTCATTGCTTCCACAGAATTGGCATGGTGTTTCCGTAAAATAACCATTCTTTTTTGCGTTCTCGAAATATTTATAATTATCCATTGTTATTTCCACCTTCCTGCATCCCATTCATTTTCCCAGTATTTCTTCTTTTGTTGAGCCCACTGAGATCGATTGATTTTAGATTTCTCACTATAATTTGGATGGTTCTTTTTATAATTTCCACCTAAACGATGATCAGTTTGTGTTTTTTCATAGAAAGGACCTTCAGGATTTTGTTCGTTATGATGAATTTCTATTGGTTTACCGTCCTTCTTGCTTATAGGTGCGTTTCCTCTTTTGGTTGGAGGTTCAAGTTCATCGTTTGGAACACGTTCTTTCATGTTTTTGGAAACAATATCAACATCATAATCCGCATTATGTACTAATATGTTATAACGACCAACAAAATAAGTATGGTACTCATCTACCTTGATATTATAAACCTTTTCCAACTCATTATCAAGTTCTTCGCGGAATATTTGCTCAACAACGAGAATATTCCCGCCTGAATCTATAAGCTCATCCCCTATGCAGAGATCTACGGCATTTACGAAGCCTTTTCCTTTAACATAGTATGGATGATCGAAAGTAGATACAATTTCTTCACCATTTACAGTAATATGCACAAGGTGCGATGTTTCTCTGATATATGTTTCAAGAACAGGTTTTAACGATACTTCTAATGTATCCGCATCGGCTGCATAAACCAAGTCTCCTGCCTTAATCATCTCAATCGCAACAACACCATTAGCTGTCAGCACAAGCGTTCCTGCGATGAAACATTTTGCAGTGCTCTTATATCCACCAGTAAAAGCGGCGGTCATTCCTGTTCCAATTTGAACCGCATTATAAAACGGATTCGAGTGTGCCTTTGCATTGGCTGCTGCAATTTGCCCACCATTATAATTGAATCCAAGGTCTTTACTTAAGCGCATCATCGTCATATCGCCTAACGCTAACATATCAAAACCTTGCATTCCAACTGAAATGACACTTGATACATTAAATAGGGTGTTAATTGCAGTAGAACACTGTCCTATAGTACCTAAGCCTGCACCGAAGCCACCAAGCCCACCGAATGCTGCTCCCATTAAGGCACCATCTCTCGCACCGCTGAGTGCGCCTTTCAATATCCCGCCTACACCTTCTTGGGCATACCCTGATATTCCCCCGACTATGGCTCCGACTGCAAGTCCGATTAGAAGTCCTTTCAGCATATGAGTAAGAATCGCTGTACCAACGCCCTGCAGGCCAGGAACAAATAAGCACACAACAGCTACGACTAATTCGATAGCTATCATTATCTCTTTCCAATGTTCCTTACACCACTCGCATGCCTTCTTCATCGCATCAACGATTTTTTCCATGCGAGATTTCTCACAATCAGGCTTTAAGTACGAGTATTTGGTGTAGAAGTCCTTCTTAGCTCTCTCAATCTCAGACTTAGCAGAAGCATCTCTTCTGGTTGTCATTTCGATAAACTCGGTGAGTCTGCTGTTAAGCCGCTTCAGATCCTCAACCTTATCCTTCTCGCTTTTGGATGAAGAACTAATGCTATCAACAGTGTCCTGCAAATTGCAGGTGCTGCTGTCCACGCCTTGAAGCGTGTTCTTCAACGTTCCAAGCTGTGCGTTCAGGTTGTTTGAGGACTTGATAATATCGTCAAGGAGACTGCCTACTCCATTGATCTTGTCTTTATACAAAGTAATCGTTGCCATAGGAAACCTCCTTTTTCGCACATTTCTCGGCTTTGAAAACTGTTTTTACAACTTAAAATCAGAATCCACGTATGTTGAGCTTTCAAGGAAAGCTAATGATTTTTTGTACTTTTCTATTCTTGCATAGTCTTTTTCACTTGGATTAGGAATGCGAGTAATATCCATGTTGTGCTTTAGATCTGCCATTTTTACAGCTCTTGCACAGCTATCCATTCGAAGCCTTCTTAAATATTCTTCGTATGTCAATTCATCGGTTTTTGTAAGGAGACGAATAGAATTTACAATACGGTATGTAAATCCCATATCTTTCAAGTCGGCAAATGTTATTGATGTGTCCTCACAAACATCATGTAAATAAGCTACTATTTTATACTCTGTATTGGTCAGAGATGCTGCTACAGCTTGCGGATGATTTATATACGGTTTTCCGCCTTTATCAACCTGACCTGCATGAGCTTCAGTAGCAACCTTAATCGCTAATTCAAGCAACTGGTTATACTTATTACGTTGCGAATCAAGTAACATCAACGCCTCAGCTTCAGGAATCTCCTCAAATTGCCCGTACTCATCATTATCAGCCCAGCGATACATCATCATTATGGAGCTTCGTATCCAATGTTCATCCCCAAACGAATACTGATATTCAACATTTCGAGATTCCTGTTTTACGATTTCATCCTTATTAAGCTGGTCTAACAATCTGAAATAAATCATTTATTCAACACCTCATTTATGTTTAGCGGCTTTTGTAAGCTTTCTGATAAGGCAAACATTTCATCATTGAGTTGAGCCACCATCGGATCCGAGGGGGAGAGCACTCGGCACTGTTCATATAAACTATGAAGTTGCCCGTTCTTTAGATTGAAACTCTCAAGCGTGTGAAATTGAACTTCAAAAGCTTGACCTTCTGGACTTACGATAGTTGCATTTATGCCGTTATAAGGATTTGACGTATCCCCCCACGTGTTTTTCACTCTCGCTACTGAGTATCCATTCGCTTCAAATTCTTGTAAGCTAAGATTTGTTCCTTCAGCTAATTGATCAGGCTCGAAAATCTCAGTGTAACGAATAAGATCGTTCATTTCCGTAATCGGCTTGCTTGTGGCCCTTCCGTACATCTTTTCATATGTTGATGTAGGGGTTTTTAGCCTATAGTCTAATCCTTCCAGTTCACCCCCCGCTTTAGAAGTAATCTCTTGTACTTTAGCAGTTATTTGCGGCTCTTTCTCAACGACTTGCATATAAGTTTCTCTATCAGAATCGCTCATTCTTTTCAGAGCGTCAATTTGCTTTTGTTTAGCTTCCTCGGATAAGTAATCGAATGCATCCGGCAATTGATACTCAGCACCTGCGTTGTGTACTAATATTTTTTGATATCCAACATGATAAGTATGATAATCGTCAACTTGGAAATTATAAACTGTCCGTTTCTCATCACGTAGTTTCTCATGAAAGATGTGTTCAACATAGCAAATATTGCCGTGTACATCCATTAGTTGAGAACCTATGCAAAGAGCTTCGGCTCTGACAAAACCGTGACCATTGACATAAAACGGATGATCAACCGTCGTGATAAGGGTTTCATTATTAATCGTAAGATGAACAAGTTTATCGACTTCACGAATATATGTATCAAGAACTCGCATATATCTCGTTCGCATGGCATCTACATCAGTAGAGAGAACAACGTCGCCGCTCTTGATGTTTTCAATTTGAACAAATCCATCGACAGTAGCAATAACCGTTCCGGCTATGAAACAAGCTGCGGTTCGGACATATCCGCCTGAGAACGCCGCAGCTCCACCAGCAACAAGCTGTAAAGCATTATAAAATGGATTTGAGTGAGCCTTTTGATTCAGATCAGAAATAAATCTTCCAGCAGTCGGATCAACTAACCCAAGATTGATACCCGTATCATATAGAAACCGATTCTGGAAATTGTACGCAAGGGCAGTTAGGTCGAACGCCATCATGCCGATTGTAATCTTTGTAGATACTGAAAAGATTGTTGTCATAGCAGCACTACACCCAAAGGTTGCTCCTGCTAATGCACCTGCACCACCAAGACCACCCATTAATCCACCTATGAGCATTCCGTTTTCAGCACCGTCGATTACTCCGGGCAGAATTCCAGCGACACCATATTGAGCGTATCCAGCAAGACCTCCCATAATGGCTCCGCTTAGAAATCCAATAAGCATTCCCGTCAGGATCATCATACCGACACCTTGAAGTCCCGGAATACATAAACATACGATTGCAACTATGACTTCTAATACTAAGCAAATCTCCTTCCAGTGTTCTTTGCACCACTCGCAAGCTGATTTTAATCCATCACAAATGTGTTCCCATGTTGACTTTTCACACTCTGGTTTTAAATAGGAGTACTTTGTATAGAAGTCTTCCTTGGCTCTTTCAATTTCAGATTTTGCTGATGAATCCCTGTGTGAGACCATCTCGATAAATTCTGTAAGTCTTCCATTAAGTCGCTTCAAATCTTCAACTTTATCATTCTCGCTTTTGGATGAAGAACTAATGCTGTCAATTGTATCCTGTAAATTACAGGTGCTACTATCAACACCTTGAAGAGTATTCTTCAGCGTTCCAAGTTGCACATTCAAATTATTTGACGATTTGATAATGTCATCTAGAAGACTTCCTACTCCATTGACCTTATCCTTGTACAAAGTTATTGTTGCCATACAAAAAATCACCTATATCAGTCGTTCATATGATTCTTGTGATATGCCATTTCGATAGAAGCGTTGTTCATAATATGATTCTGCTCTGCGATCACATTATTGAGATAGCGTTCTCTGTTCTTGCCATCTTCCATTTCCTGCTCAAGCTGGGAAATCTGGCGGCTTAAATCATCTATCTTACGTTGAATTGAGCTTCCGATGTTCTTCATCTGTTCAAAAGCATTTGCTATTGATGATTTAGAGTTACGGTTTCTTTCATCAAACACCTCTGTTAACCTTTGAGGCGTTCCCACTGAAGATTCACCTATTGCCAAAAAGCCAGATGAAGCAGCTTCTAATTTAGTTTCAGTATCCTTGACACTAGCATCAAAATCACCATTTTGAGCCGATGACCTCTGAATTTCCGAAAGTGAATCAGTATTTCTGTTCCTCTCAGCGGCAAGTTCGTTAATCGCATTAATTATTTGCTGCCTGCGATTAAGAATATTGTTAATTTCATTTTCAGCACGTCGTTTCTCGGCAAAAGCATTTTCATATCTCCGCTTAGCAATAAAATAGTCTTCTTGATGCTTCTGTTGCTCTGGAGTCATTGTATAAGCCTCCCTTCTGAAATAGTACAATTAGAAATCTATAATTAATCGTAAACAAAAGCCGAGTTGCATAATCCAAACAGGATATGCGCATCATAATAATCGTGATGCGTTATACAACTCAGTGTCGCAAAATACTGTCTTTTGCGAAGGGGGCGTTGATGCTCTCGCCTTCCGATGTGTTGATGCTCTCGCCTTCCGATGTCCCTTGACAAACTTCGACAGGTACTTTACATTAAGTATATCACAAATACCAGAAAATTGCAAGGGGATTCAGAAAATTTCGTAGACAAAATTTCTATACAGTGGATTGAAATTGGTGCAAATTAAACAATGAGGAGAAATTGAGGAGGATATGACATGAATTTATATTTGCGCAAGGACGGTCGTTACGAGTCGAGAGTTCCAAACGGCAAGAAACCTGACGGAAAAAGGGCGTTTTTATATGTCCTCGCACGCACCAAAGAGCAGTGCATAGAGCGTGTCCAAGCCATTCATCGACAACATCGACCGCAGGGGTACTGCACTTTAACTGTAGCAGAGCTGTTTTCTGAGTGGCACCGCAGTATCCTGCGCCGTGTAAAGGAATCCACGGCTGCAAACTATACCATGAAAGCGGACAAGCATATTCTTCCGGCTTTCGGAGATATGCCTGTCAGCACCTTAACCGCTGATAGCAAGTGGTTGGCGATCAGCTTGTTGAGGTCGAGCATATATTTTTCGGAGCGATAGTTTGCCTTGATGATTGGGATGCCCCATGACTCTAAGGTCTTGATGTTTTCCGCATCGTACCATTCAAGCGTATTCAGGTTCTTCAAATTATTCCGCATCTCATAGTCGGTCTTCTTGTATTTCAGGAACAGAGCTGTCCGCAGCTTGCAGAGATAGCGGATTGTCGTAGCTGCCTGGGAGCTGTACAATTTCTGTAACAGCTCATGGCACTCCGCATCGAAGCATTTCTCTACAATGTGTTTTTTCACGCCTATGAGATAGGCAATGGTCGCTACAAGGTCTTTGGTGTCAACGGTTGCATTGCGGTTTGACGGCATATTCGGAACACCCCCGTTTCGCACAAAATACTAAGGATGATTAACGGCAACATAATTGTTATATTCCTATTATAGCATATCTGCACCTTGTTTTCAATAGACGAACTGTGAAATGGGTATGAAAATGGAGGGGTGAGATGCCCCTCCAAGAAACTATTTTCGATTATTCATCACGATCATCAATATCATCTTCTCTTCCAAATTCCTCATACTGCCACTGTGGAAGAAGAAAATCTGAAGACACAATGTCTGCCGTAGATCGCTTCACTTCATCTAGATGAATGACCGCTATATTTCTTTTAGTGTCGATTTCCGGTGCGGTTTCTAACAGATCCACGCAGTGTCGAACTCCCATTTCAACGCACATAGCGCGTCCGAATTCTCCGCCGTGTACTTTAATGCCCCGCCACTTCTCGTTGTAAACCTTCACTGGAATGTCAAAGCTGTTTTCGCCCATTTCGTTTTCAGCGATAATCAACAGATCACCGTTCTTTCGACCGATGTGAAAATACAACGGGTTTCCCATTGCCTTTAGCAATTCCACAGGGATAGTCAGTATGCTGTCCCAATGGTTCAGATAAATCTTAGTCGGATCGTATGGTGTTCTTGGAGCATCAGAGCTGTCACTCGGCTTGTCCTTTGGAGGCTCCACATTGTAGTAGTCGGTAAAGGGAATCCACTTATCAGAGAGATTTCCATCTTTATCCGTTGTCACAACCTCAAACTCAGATAGATCCAAGTATTCGTCATTTCCATCTTCATCCTGCACCATGCCCGAGACAAACACCTTCTCATCAATTCTATTCATGTAGGAACTGATAGCTTTCTTCAACTCGTCATCGAACATTTCCAGTCCCGATATCAGTTCAACAGGGTTCAGGTTCAGAATCTTGTGAATCATAACCTGAGATGAAGCATCAGGATATCTTTTTCCAGATTCCCATAGATGCACTGCTTGTGGTGTCACGCCCAGCTTTTCCGATAACTGTCCCAATGTCAGGTTAAGTGCTTTTCTCTTCTTTGAGATCAGCCGCCCCGTTTTTCCAAGATCCATGTGGATCACCTCCTGCATACAGTATAATCGAAAAAGCCGGGTTTGGCAATCAACTAAGTGTTGATAGAGTGACGCATGGTTGCCGATGTGACGGATAGACTATATTCCAAGATGTCTCTCAAAGATTCCCATGATTTCCTCAGCGCGTTTCTCGCCTATACCTCGTATCTTCTTGATATCGGCTTCAACTGCTCGGAGGTCTAATGTTTTGTCGTCATCGCAGTCATCCTCGGCTTCAGCAACGATCACGCCGGCTTCTGCAAGCCCTTTCTTGCGGCCTCGCTCGAAGAGGTCGTTGAGCAAGCCTTCCAAGGTGGTGCGATCCATCTTCTTAATAGTACGGTATAGATTACGGTCAAGAAGAGGGACAGCGTCATCGTCTGTGGTTGTAGGTGTATTCATATCGTCTGTGGACATCCATAGACTCCTTTCTGTTGAAATGTATGTTAAAAGCCTGTTGATGAATGTGAGATTTATAAAATCTATCTACTATTCATTGTGATACCATATAACATCAAACTTAACTTTCACGGAAGAATATACTGTAACGCTTCGGGAACATTGTCAATATCGTTTCCTAAAATCAATTCATAGTAATCAAGTGAGTCAACAGCTAACGGTAGATATGGCGCCCCTGTAGTATGCATTATTTTGGCTCGACTGCTAACACCTGGAAAAACAAAACCGCATCGTTTGGCTCCCGTTAAGAGTGCATATGATAATAGCTGGTGCGTATCCGATCTTGTGCTCCGAGAATTTGGCTTGTATTTTGCGTCTATAACTAAAACCGGTCTTTGGTCTTCGTTGTCACGAATGATGATATCAGGAATGCAATAGGGCATTAAATGGATACCGCGCTCAACCTCTGAAATATCACTAACATCTTTCTGTATATACAATTTCTTGGAATAACGATCCAAAGAGTATTTTTCCGTATTTATCGTTCGTTTCAAAACTATTCGGGCATAAAACTCAAACAGGGATTCCATGTTTATCATATATGGAATCGTGAATACGCTTTTGGTTATAGATTGACCATCCTCATTTTTAAATGCGTAGTATTTCTGCCCATAGATACAACGAGCCTGTTGTAAAAGAGGCTTGTAATACATATAAAGCCCCGATGCATCTACTCCGTTAAAATCGCTCGCTTTAATCCGAACAGTCTTCACACGCCGAAATGCATTCTGACAATAATTCATCCTTTTTGATACTTCAGAAGTTGAGGGAAACCGTCTCTCTATAATCTCTTTACATTTCAGCAAAGTCGCTTTGAGGATTCTATTTTCAATATTGTCCTCAGTAAAATCAATGTACCTGCAGTAAAACCTATCGTTTCTACCTTTGCAAGTATTCATGCGTATGTTCTTCTTGATTTCGATTTTACCTCGAACTTTTGAGGCATAATTCTCCTCCTGATGGAACATGGTTTTCTTTAAGCCTTTTCTACAAAGGCTATAACATGACGTAACAAAGCTCAAAGCGTATAACAATTCCCCGTCTTGCTCTGTATCCTGAGATAACTTTATCAATGGCTGGTCATAGAAAACATGAAACAGAGGCCTTCCATCAGCGTCCATCTCTGCAATGTAATCGTCGTATTCATCATCAGTCATTACGGTCTCAAGCATCTGCCACGGGGTCATGCCGTATTGTGAAGTCACAACGATAATATGCTCTTTGCCTCCAGATTGGAGGTAGCGGCCGTTTTTATCATACAGTCTTCCAACACCAACATATCCGCTGCTCCACAGTTTTCCCTGAAATCTATGTACGCCAAAATTAACCTCTGGCGCAGAGAGATCTACTTTTGTCCACACCTCATCCTTGCTATTCAGTACAGACCAGTCGTTGACTTGATGGATTATTACATCTCGTGCCATAACATCACTTTCCTATTAATAACCGATTTTTGTTCGCACCTCTTCAATAAAAGTCCCTATATATTCGTTGTCAATGCGTTTCCCAGATCTTGTCATATTGCCAAACTCTTTAGCGTACAACATGATATTATCACCGATAAAGCGAACTCGCTCACCACGGTCAGCCGCATCCCTAATTTCCGAAGGCGTATGTTCGATGGCTTTCAGGTCCTCGATTGTATCTAATATTCCATCTTTCACATACTCCCTTAAAACGGGAATGATCTGGAAGACAAAATGTTCAACGAAATCCTCCTCATAACCTTCTTTCCTTTTTCTAAGGAAATAGGTGTGACCAAGACGAACATCGCTTTTTTGATACTCATCATTGAAGTAGCTTTCATTATCGAAAACCGCTTGTACCGCATCGAACACCAACAGTTCAATAGAGTTCTCGTCATCATTTTCAGAAACATTCTGATAGCAGCTTATAACAACATTCCGATCCGCAGGACTATCAATGAAAAGAAAACGCCTACGAATAGCGTAATCGATTGAATCGATAGATTTATCTGCTGTGTTCATCGTGCCAATGATAAACAGATTCTTGCCAAGAACGATATCCTTAGTTCTTGACACGGGATCGGTAACCTTGTCTTCAACCTCATAAGGCGTAGACACTTTGCTGTCGCGATATTCGAGGCCGTAAATCAGCTCTCCAAATACCGTAGCAATGTTTGCTCTATTAATTTCATCAATAACGAGATAGAACTTCGGTGGTTCATTCGGATTGGCATTTTCAGCAAGTTTTGCAAACTCAGCAATTTTGCCAAGGATTCTGTTAACACTGTTATATGACGGCAATCCGCCATCAGCCTTCACTTCGATACCTCGTATGAAGTCTTCATACCCGTATGATGGATGAAACTGTACCAAATCCCAGCCGCCTGTAGCTAGCTTTGCAGAAGCTGCCGGATTAGAATAATCTTCTTCCGTCAGTTTATAAGCATCTAGTGCAGAAGATACATCCTCCTGACTCACAAATCGTTTTGTTAGGATTTCCGAATCCGGCTCCAACTGCTTAAGTACGAACCTCTTGCTCTCAAAGGTTTTAGACGTGCCGGGAGGTCCCTGGAACACCATCTGACGGACCCCGATGTTTTCCATGATTTGCTGATAATCCTTTAAATCAGTCATTTTTACCACTCCTTTTATTTCTATGATTTTTTCCGCACCGCTTGTGATGATGTAAATATCCTCATATGCCTCGACACTAAAAGGTGTAGAGCCTGCAATTAGATTATCAAACTTCTGTTTGTCAACTCTGATCGTGTCTCCTTTGTGAGTCCACAGCGTTCGCAATCGCCGCATCCTTGTTCCGAAATAATCTATACGCGCTTTTTCCCGTTCTGTTTGCGAAGCCGCATTAACCTTTTTTTAGTTCATCATGCAAGAAGGATAGATATTTTATTTCCAGTAGAATCAACGCATCCAAATCGGCATAAGACTCATCGTGTCCCTTTATCAGTGATATATTCGTTTCATATGCCTTCAAGTAGTACAACAAGAGCCGATATAGCGAACCGTAGATTTCCGCAGGATTATTGTCTTTGCATACATTGTTTATCGTAAAAGTATGCAGCCTTAATCCGTTTAAAGGAAGGTAGGTGTCACTCGGTGAGCCATCTGTATATGATATTTCATAAGCTGCAACATCAGACCGCTCAGCCCATCTTCCCACATTACCCGGACGAGTAGAGTAGTATGCATGAGGATTACGCCTATCTTTCCCTTTTACGGCAGTTTCATAATAGTAGCTTGGAGCATCTTGCGCTTTTACCAAATAAGAGGCATATGCCACAGGTACGGACTTACTTGGTACAGATGCTACCTCTATGTTAAATAGGAGAGCATCAGTTGCTATATCGCTCGGAAACACCTCGTTCAATATGATCGCATCAATTACGCTTTCTAACAAACCTTTATAATCGGAACAGTGATTCGGAATGATTTCTCTCTCGTAATACTCGATTGTATCCTCCAACGAATAAGGATCAACTCGATCGCCAGAATTGACCATCACTTTTCGTATATCCGATATGCGGTTAAGTCCGGAGACGCCTGTGTTGAGCATTGCGGTAAGCGATTGCTTAAACGAACTAATATTGCCGCGAATTATTCCCATTGAAAATAGATTGTTCAGGAACGGGAATATCTGGTACATCATTTTTTGCTTGAACTTATCAAGTACAAAGTATGATGTTCCTGTGCGATCAACCATAAACAATCCATGCCCAGGCATATATTTTTCAACAACGTCAGGTACTCCGGGAGCAGCATTTGTTGCTAAAAACTCCTTTATACTCTCGAAGATATCCGTTATTATTCTGCCAGCGTTTGCGTTTACAGCATCGTAGTATCTTTCAATTATTTCTTTATCCGATTTCAAATCGGCAACATAATCCATCCTTCTGCGTAGAGCATAGTCCAAATGACTTAAATGAAAGTTTCCGCATTCCGTAAAAATAAGAACAACATTGTCCGGAATACACAGTTCCGAGCCATCTGCAAGAGCAACGGATTCATTGCGAAATTCCATAGCATAAATCAGATTCCCTAACAGCGCACTTGCATCTATTCTCGAAATATCATCAAATATCACAGCAAAATCATCCTCTGATAACTTTGCTCTATCGCACAGTTTCTTTATACGTTTCTCAACATAATCTACAGTCATGGAACCTGTTGCTTTTATATCTGTACCGTAAACTATATCTTCATATGTCATTGTTGGATGAACCTGAATGAATTCGCAATTATCACTGTTTACGAAATTATCAATCTTATCTAAGTCCTCGTAGATATCCTTTGATCTTAGACAGTCCATATTGAGTTGTTCATGACACAGATAATACGCGGCTGCCCTTGCAAGAAATGTTTTTCCTGTAGCAGGATTACCTGTAAACAGTATATTTTTCATATATCATTCTCCAGTGTTATCAGTAGCCAATATGTTCGAGACTAATCGAGCAAGAAAATAGGCTACCTTTGGTGGTACAGCATTTCCAATCTGTCTACTTATCGATCTTTTATCTCCATAAAAAGTGAAACTGTCTGGAAAACTCTGTATCCTCGCGGCTTCCCTTGGCGTCAATGTCCTATCTTCAACAGGGTGGATGAATCTGCCGCCAGCAGGAGTATCAAATCTCGTAGTTATAGTCGAGGCTTGTTCGTCCCAACACAATCTTCCATATGAACCACTATGAACAGAATTTATCTGTTCATTTAGAACCGTATAGTTCTCACCGTTCTTGATTTGTTTCATTCTTTCTACTGCAACTTTCGAATGTTGAGAGCTAGTATGATTGGTTATGGTTTTTGAATCACATGAAAGGTATTTTTCATAGTCGGTTTGAGGAATGGGATTCTGGATAATGCCGTCGGCAGTAGTTACAGGCAGATTGCCGATTGCATCTCGAACCGTGACCGGATCAAAATATGTTGGGATTTCTGCAAGAATATCTACCCTTGTCTGTTCCCACAACAATTCAATATCCGCACTCTCAATAAGGGTGCCTATGATTATCATTCTTTCCCTTCGCTGAGGAACCCCAAAAGCAGCAGCATTTATAACACGATGATACATCCTATAGGGTTTACCGCCCAGCGCTTTTGAGTTTTGAAATATCTTCTGAATCTCTTCAAAAATTTTTCCACCTTGCATAGTAGCTATGCCTTTTACGTTTTCCATGATAAAAACCCTGGGCTTAACTTCTTTAACTACATTGAAATAATGCTTAAAAAGGTAGTTCCGAGGATCATCGATGAATCCGTGTCTGATTCTAGCTCCCGCCATAGAAAAGCCTTGACATGGTGGTCCGCCGATAATGATGTCAGCATTTGTTCCTCCAAATGTTTCAGAAACGTTTATATTCTTGATGTCATCAACAATCATTTCTACTTCTGGATGATTAAGCTGATATGTGTTTGCAATGACTGAATCAAATTCTAAAGCTTGTTTCACATCATAACCAGCCTGTAGAAATCCAAGCGACAATCCACCGCATCCAGAAAACAGGTCAATTACTCTCATTAGTATTTACTCCTCCGCTTGTTCTATATCTTATAGCGAATGATTTTATGTATTCACTTTCAAGTTCTGTTAATCCATAAGCAGCATTGATGTAATCATCTATTGCATGGATTTCTTCCAGACAAGCACGATGTTTATACTCATACTGGGTTTGCTTAGTTCCAACATAGACTTTTGTCTCCTCAAGTCTCCTAATTAAAGCTTTTGCCAAAGCCACTGCTTCATTTGTGTTAATAGAAATTGGCATTCTGAATCCATTAAGTGTTTTGCTAACATGCCAGCAATCCGAAACACATATCCAATACCACCAGAATAGCGAGGAATTAATAAGACAATAACAAAAATCTGCCTCTTGAACTGAACTGAAGCTAAACACTTTGTATTCGGGATCATCAACTTTGGTTCTATATGCCTTCATCCAAAATGTTTCTCTTCGATTTAAGTAAACGGATTCAGATCCATCACGTGAATTCTCATAAACGGGCAGGGTATTAGAAACATTTATAATCTTTCTGTATATATCCGCATCAATATGAGTGCCCAATTTTGGTATAAAATCAGGGCTATAATAAAGGTTCCTGATTACTTTGATGTCATGAAAAAGCTTAGTTCGCTCTTCTTTATACCAGTATTGATAATTACCAGTATATAGTACAATCGGAGATTTTTTTTCTTTTGCAATAAGAATGCATAATTTCTGGTGAACTGAATCAAAGAGACAGTCTGGTCTGTCAGCGAAACTTAAAATATACTGTTCTGGAACATATGTCCCCAGTTCTTCTCGCAATTTTCTCATCCGTGGTGTTGAGACGTACGATAATGGAATAATGAAACCGATTGTTCCGCTTTTTTCAAGCATTTTTGCTGAGTTTAGTAATACATTGGCATAAATGTTGCCAAACTTTGTAGTAAGTTTAAGCCCGCATTTTGAGTCTTCAACATAAGGTGGATTACCAACAATCAGATTGAACTTCTTAGTTGTTTTAACTTGTCCACTTACAAAATCATATGAAGTGATATTCTGATTTAAAACATTTCCAACACCTTTACAATAGCTTGCGTCAAAATTTTCAGCTACACACAATAAAAGTCTTAGTTTGGTAATAATCACTGAATCAATATTGACATCATTTCCATAAATAGTCTCAACGGTTTTTATGACAACCTTCTTTGAGTTCGTATCCATGTTGCTTTTAAGCAATTTCATCTTCATCTCAAGAGCTATCAAAAGAAACTCTCCAGCTCCACAGGTGGGATCAAATATCGTTTTTGATGTACAAAATGACTTATATGGAATCATCGATAAATCGGCAGCGTTTATTGTGTTTTCATTAAGTTTTCCGTATGCCGATTTAATACTGCTATTAAGGATAAATTGCACTACATCATTTGGTGTATAGTATACGCCCTTGCTTTTTCGTATACTCTCTTTTTCATTAATACTCGAAAGTAGGTTTTGAATTTGTGGATAAGTGTAGTAAATATCGTGTTCTGTTTCCACCGGCAAAGTATATTCTATATCACCAATTATTGATGATACTTCTGCCCAAACAATAGAGGCATCTTCAGATGTATAATGGCTATATATATAAGAATATACTATCCGAAGCGCCTCTTCTATCATGTTTCCGTTTTTTGTAGATTTTTCTTTCTCTTTTTTGCCCATTATTGGTAATTCCTTTCTGAGCACATCTTAAATGCCTATACTATTCTTATTATACCACAAGTCAGCAGTTCATTCAAGGTGTTTTTCTCTTTTTCCATGTAATAATCGGAATATTCAGCTAATGTTTTATTGGCAAAAACGACTCAATTGGCAATAGCCTTCTCCAAACACATCTCTGTCATAGCCTTCCGACAAATCTCATGAGGATTCCCGTCCGGTCGTATCCACTTACTAATATCCTCCCGCTGCAGTATCAGCGGCATCCTGTCATGGATTGACCTTAACTCCTCAGTCGCATCCCGTGTAAGAACTGAGAACACAGGCACTTGCAGCCCTCTACGTTCCTCAATCCGATACAATCCGGCAAGCATGGTCGTGTGGCTATCTTTCGGCTGTATCAGATACTTGTCTCCGACCTTTGACCGCTTTCCGTCAGGGCTTCTGAAGTGTTCCCACTCGAAATACCAGCTACAAGGGATTACACATCGACGGCGGAACCACGAATCTTTCCACATTTCCTTCTGGTTTGCTGTCTCCAGGCGACAGTTGACAATTGGAGCATCGGTTGCCTCGTGGCTGAATCCCCATATCATCGGGAAAACCGATACATTGCCTTCCTTATTCGGAGCAAGAACTGCCACAACATCAGTCGGTCGCATCTCGCCTGACATGGTAAGCGGTTTGCTGAGATGTCTCATCATGTCATCAGCGAGCTTCAGCTTCTGCGCTCTGGTGATAATTGGAGCATAATACGCAGGCTCTACATAAAAGCGGGTACACATATAATCACGACCTTTCAGCCCTCGATCATTTTCAGCTTATAGTGTTTCCGGCAAAGAGCCGTATAGCTCTCGTTACCGCCGAGCTGCACCTGCTCTCCCTCTGTGACCATCTTTCCGTTCAGTATCCGAGCATTGAAGTGCGCTCGTTTACCGCACCAGCAGATCGTCTTGATCTGCTCAATGTCATCAGCAAGCTCCATGAGCCGCTTGGCACCGGGAAACAGATGGCTTTGGAAATCCGTCCGCAGACCGTAGCAGATCACGGTTATATTATGTTCATCCACCAGATCACTTAGTCTGTCGATGATGCTCTCACCGAGAAACTGTACCTCATCCACGATGACGCAGTCATAATGCTCACCGCTGTACTGTTCCAGAAAGTCCTCCGCAAATTCGCAGGGTTCTTCCAGACCGATGCGAGATTTTATGATCTTCGCACCGTCTCTGTCCTCGCATCTCGGCTTCAGCAGAACGACCTTCTTGCCCTTCTCCACATAGTTATACCGCACCATCAGCGCATTGGCAGTCTTGGAGCTGCCCATCGCACCATATCGGAATATCAGTTTTGCCATTCGTTATCAGTCCTCATATATTCTGTGTTCCTGCTTGAACAGGCGAATTTCTCTGGCAAACAGCATTTCAAGTATCTTATCTTCGCCCTCAGCCGGGAAATCGGATGTTTCTGCAATTCCAAGCACTCTGCCAACGATCTGAATCTTATAGCTGTCATCCTTCTTGGTGTATGGGATCTTCGGATTGACAGAAAACAGCTTGTGGTCGGCGGAAAGCCTCTTAATGATCAGTCCGTCCGGTGTGTTGCAGACCACATCCTCACCCGGATAGGCATCATCGCAGTATTCTATGTAAACGCTGTCACCATCGTGATAGACGGGCAGCATACTGTCACCGACAACACCGACCACAGCATCGGCCGCACGGTTTCTGTCAGTTTTCCTCATAAAGCAGTATGTCAGTTCCTCATCGGAATATGGTGTACCCGATCCCGCCGCTGCTTTCGTGTACGGTGTCTCGAACAGTTCAAAGGACGCTTTCATCAGCTCATCCTTCGCTTTCAGCTCCTCATCAAGCATATGATAGATCATTTTCTCGATGACCTTCTGTCCGACCGGGCTGATGCGGCGAAATTCACGTATCATCCGAAGTTCCTGCTGAGAAACTGAGGTTGTGGCGATGCCGTACAGCTCATCCAGAGACATACCCAGAATCTTGCATAACTCGATGATCGTATCATGATCCGGCTTGTAGCCGTCATTCTCCCACTTCACCACAGTATTTCGGCTGACATGAACGATCTCAGCAAGCTCTGCCTGTGAGAAGCCTGCCTTCGTTCTGAAAGCCTTTATAGCTGCACCGAACTTCACAGTTTCATCTTCGCTGCTGGTAGATGGTGCTTTTATGCCGGAATCTGCCAAGTGAAGCTGTGCATCAGTGGTCAGAGCTGCATTGGCAGCCTTGGGCGCGACCGGTTTCTTAGGTGCCGTTTCCTCTCCTCCGGTTAGTTTTGTTTTACTTGTTGTTTTCATGAGTTGCTTATCATCGGTACTCATAACAACATCCTCCGTTCCAATTATGACTCAAAAATGCACAGCGGTGCTATGCCAAAAGCTGCAGCGACCGCTTCACAGCATCGTCCTGATACACTTTGCCTGTATTCAGAACACTTGTTGAATACATTATAGCACACAATAACTTTTCTGTCAATAGAAAAAAGAAAAGAAATTCTTTGCAAAAGCTATTGACAAGAAGTTCCTGATGGTGTATAATGGGAAGCACACAGACAAAAGCGAACATATGAACGATTCGGCGCGGAAGCTTTGTCAGGCTTATATGACATATGAACAATCACCGCATACTGTTTCTGTTCTATGGTTGTGACCCCGCCTTCGCCAAAAGGTATTTACTGCTGTTGAAACTACAGATGTGAAGAGAACAAGAGAGCATATCAGGAGACACAGGACTATAACAGTAAACAGGGGGAAAGACATGAGATCGAAATACTATAACTTTGGCAGTACACCGGACTGGATTCAGGATACTTATCAGTACCCCGATATCCTGGATATCATTGAACAGGAGGAAAAAGCAAAGAAAGCGAGAAGAAGAAAGAGAACTACAGGATACAAGCCGTCCAGAGACAGAGCAAATATCCGTGCAAGATTGGGAGCTGGTGCCTTTGTCTCGAAGGAGGAAGCAGCATACTACCGGCGCACCTGCACACCGTTCGAGCTAGCTGAGCTGGAACGCTTTTGTGCGCTGCATGACTGCATCGGCATTGCCAGTCTTTTCAGTTCGTCCGACAGAGGACTGAACTGCGGATACAGCGAAGGATATACCTCTACTGTTCTGGAAATGAACGGCAGAAGTTCGCTTGTAATGATGCCGACAGCCACGCCGGATATCAATATCGATGAGGATAGTGCTGAGAAAGTGCATACTGTACTGGATGTGCTTCAGAACAATCTCCATGAGGATTTCGGGGAAGCACTGCGTTTCCTGGCACAGACTTGCCCCACGGATATTACAGAGGTTCTCGGTATAACGGACGCCCTTTCCGTTGAGTTTGAAGGTTGCTATGTGAAGCGTGTGGAAAGCTCATGGGAACAGCGGCTTGACGACTTCAAGGTTGATGTGATCGTCAGTGCTGATTTTATGCTCAAAGTCCCTGCGGAGCATTACTGCGGTGACAAAACAATGCTCGTGTATCGGGATACCCGCAGGACTATCGATTATCGGTTTCGTTACACTTTTGACCTCTATGGTGTGAATGGCTATAAGACCTGCAGCAGTCCGATTACGGCACCCGTACAGTATTTCCCGGAAGACTGCATTACAGCACAGAGGGAATGGACGACCAACAGGATACTCAGACCTAACCTGACACCAAAGGATTTCCCGATCCTTGCGAAAAAAATGCTGCAGGATATTTACCCGGAGGCTCTGGAAAACCCTACCAGACTTGACGGAGAGCTGCTCGTAAAAAGACTGAGCAGATGGCTGAAAAAAAGGTACAGCCGCATGAAGCTGCGACTCCGTAAAGAGCATCTTGGCAAGGGTGACGGTGTAAAGGGACGGATCTTCTTTTCGGATATGGAAGTGCTGGATGGAGACGGAGAGCCGATCAAGTTCAAAGCCGGAGATATTGTCATAAATCTGGACGAGATGAGGTTTGATACTGATGTGCTTGTAACAATCGTTCATGAATGTGTTCATGTTTATGTTGACCTGCCGTTTTTCATGCTGCAGCTTATGGCAGGAAAACCGCACTACAGCTTCATTGACAGAACAAGCAGATGGCTGAAAAGCGAAAGGAAGCGTCAGGGCAGCGACTATCAGATGGAACTGATAGAGGAAATGAAGAAACAGGATGAGAAGTTGACCGCCTATGTTATGATGGAAGAAAGCGTTTTCCGCAGTGAGTGCGACCGTATGTTTGCAATGACTGGCAATGACAGAACACCGCCTGCACTGATGTGGATGCTGGAAAACCTTTCGGCTACATTTGGTGCCTCCATGCAGATGACCAAAATACACATGAAAGAAGTTGGTATCCCGCAGGCAGAGGGTATCTGGAACTTCATCGGAAACAGAATTCGTGTACCGGATCACGCAGTCAGCGGCGTATGGAGCAGCGGTATTGTGTACACGATAGATACACCGGATGCAATTGTGCTAACCAGCAACTCACAGAGATTCGCACAGGTGCTTCTCAGTGGAAAGTACATCTATCTTGAGGGACACTATGTTCTGAACAGACCCAAATATGTCGAAACAGCATCAGACGGTACATTGAGCCTTACTCCTTACGCACACGAGCATATTGAGGAGTGCTGTCTGGCATTCAGACCTCGGCGAAGAAGAAAGTATTATGAGTACTCCTGCGGTGCGGCAGCCCGCACAAAGAAAGAAGGCAATGATAAGTACAAGACGGTTGAACTTGTAAGCGAACCCGGAGATGCAGACTATGATTCAGAGAACATGAGTTTTTCGGATAATGCACAGCTTTGGGGCGAGTTGGCAGGCTCACTTCACGGAACTTTCCATGATGCCTTGCAGATGGTGTTGGATGAAATAGGAGTGTCTCAGACAACACTTGCCTCCCGTATGGGTGTATCCCGACAGGCTTTCCAGAAATGGCTGAAAAGGGATTTAATGCTGAAACGTCATGTTGTTGGTATCTGTATCGCTTTGCGGTTGGATATGGGAGTAAGTCTGAAGCTGATCGAACTTGCGACTCTTCGTTTAGGCTGCTATGGTCCTGATCCGATATATCTGCATCTGCTGTGTGACCGAAATATGACTGTTGAGCGAGGCAACGACATTCTGGTGGCTCAGAACTATAAAAAGCTGAATGACGGCAGACAGTTTGAATTTGACCTTCTGGATTTTGATCCGATGACACAGGAAGAACTTAGAAGAAAGTACGGTATTGCAGACGAAAAATAGAATAATCGCATTGCCCAGACCGGCGGTTTTTACCGCTGGTCTTTTTTTATGCTCTTTTCAGATATAGGGATAGCTCTTGCTATTGTGCAAAATGACGAATCGTAAATTTTGTTATTGCATTTCGGCAACCATTTGGTTGTCAGAATAAAAATACAATCAGATTTATGCGAACGTAGAATCGGCGTTTTCATAGCATTTTTGTCCGCCACTAACGGACAATTTTTGCTGTTTTTCAAAAAGCACGTAAAATAGCCAAAACATTCGGCAACCCCTCCGGTTGGCTTACAAGCCAGAAAAAATATGATAAACTAATCTTGTAAGGGGGACAACCTCCCGAACAAACAAGAGTAAGGGCATTGCTAAAATCGACATAGGAACGCCATTTCAGAGAACTAGTTGAGCTTGAGAGAAAACGCTCAGAACACCGTTTATCTAAATGTCAAGACCTGAAATGTGGATTTGTGCAACTTTTTCATGGGTTGCCGAATGATCGCCTTACTCAAAATAACACTCTTTGCCGGATGCATACGGCGGATGGATGTTCATACAGAACTATATCTTGTGGTCACAGGCTCGAACTATAACCATAAGCACGGGTATAGCTGTATCTGCATCCAACTCGTATGCAGCCGGCTGTTTTTATGCCACCATTATCAAGAAGTAATAACACATTTGTTAGTCAGGGCGCGCACTGGCGGACAGATGCTCATAACGGAAAACAACGCCTGCGGTCAGTATTGACCGGAACAGGTATCATGAACGTATTTCCGTGTGGACATTGTCTGTCTGCGTGCCCTTTTCGCAGTAAGAGCATCTGCCGCTTGGTGCGTTCCTTGCAGAAAGGAACGATTATGGAAACAATGACGATTACAGAAAAGACCACCCTTGGCGAACTGCTCACACTCCTGAACCTTGCCGAGAAGTCCGGAAAGACACCTACACCAAAAGAACTGTTTGAGACCGCCGGCGACCCGATAGCAGAAACAAATGACTGCACACTGTTCAGCAACGGTTTTGCGATCTACCAGAACATCACCGGGCGTACCGTTGTGTGGCTGCCGTACTGCAAGAACTTCACATTCTACTTTACCAAACTGAGAGATTCAGAAAAGGACACCTTCAGAGAGTCCTATGAACTGCCGGACGGCTTTCTCGCCGCGCAGCCCTGGATCCTTGCAGTTACTCTGATCGGTGACCACCGCATCGAGGCAAACAGCATGAATCGTACCGGCAGCCGCAGAGACACCACTGACTATGACAGTGCAGACAACGGAGATAAGGACGGCGATGCGGAGCAGGCTTTGGCAGATCCCTATCGCAGAGCCTTCAACTGGTATGACGGACGCATGGGTGAGAATCCGCAGGATGCTGTGGAGCGCAGAGAGACACGCGAAGAGATGCTTGCAGACATGACAGACAAGCAACGTGAAGCGTTTATTATGTATTACAGAGACTGCATGACTTTGGAGGAAATTGCTGCTGTGCTGGGCATCAACCACAGAGCAGTCGGCTTCAGATTGGAAGGAGCTCTTAAAAAAGCAAAAAAATTTTTCTGAGATACTACCAAAATAAACGCTCCCACGACAGTATATGAGAGGCCATGATGCTCCTCACGATAATACATTGGCCGCAAGGTCGCACAGAAAGGAAAAGCCTATGGAAAACAGAACCCCGAAGAACCGCTACAACGGCGCCGCCGCCCCCGATCCCGGCAAGTCCGCAGGTAAACCGGATGCCCTGAAGCTGCTTGAAACGGCAATGGACAAGCGTGCCGGAGACATCGCACAGACCGCAACGGATATGTTCCGTTTCATGTCGATGGCATCGGCTATGCTCCCGAACATGGAACTGGATGTCGGTGTGTTCCGCCTGAAAATCGATGATGAGGGCGTTTTCTTCGAGATCCGCTACCCGGACGATTTCAGAAAGAAGCTCCGCAGCGACAGCGGTGTCAGCGGGAAGATGCCTGAAAATGATGATGATGATGACGAGGAGGGACTGATCTATGACGGAGACTGAGAAGAACAAGCTGCCGGAGCCGATCCCGGTGGACGCAAAGAAGCTGATCGACGGGCTCGGCACGATCTTCGGCGGCGTTATACAGCTTCTGAATTCAATGGAGCCGGGCATGGCACAGCAGCTTGCAGATATGGCGATCAACGGTGTGCCGAAGGAGACAGCTCCGGAGACTATCAACCCGG
>Ga0255347_1000990_pt1 | contig 48600 bp, 35 predicted proteins | sample wastewater_treat_2_FD_192479 | JGI IMG/M metagenome (GOLD analysis project Ga0255347, IMG submission 192479) | Wastewater microbial communities from Lulu Island WWTP, Vancouver, Canada - plant24 | ecosystem: Engineered > WWTP > Wastewater > Unclassified | place: Canada: Vancouver, British...
GCAACGACCATCCACGCGTTGCGCCAGGCAAGCCGAGGTAGTAGGAAGTAGACTAGTAGCGTCAAAGGAAGGAAGAAGCCTAAAAAAGTGAGACTAGCAAAGACCATTCCTTTCCTGCGCGTCTGAACGTGCCTGGGCTTGTATCACAGCCTTCCAAAAATGGTCAAGCTAGTTCCAAAATCAACGCCTAGTCGACGTCAAAAACTGGCGAGACATTTTAAAAATAGCGGGAGTTACAAAACCTGCCCAAAGTAGCCTTCCATGAACTTGGTGAAGGCCTTCATTTCGTGGGGCTGGATGTCGCCTATGTTGGCGATTCTGAAGGTGTTTGCTTCAGATAGCTTGCCTGGGTAGATCGTGAATGCCAATTCGCGGGCTTGGTCGTGGAAAGTGTCGAATGAATACGCTGGAGAGTCTGGCTCGATGATGGCTGTTATCAGCTTGGATTGTACGTCTTTAGGCACCAGCATTTTTAAGCCGAGCCTTTCCACTGACTCGACCAAGATGTCCCAACAGGCGCTGTATCTGGCGTATCTGGCCGCGATGGTTTCAATCTTTGTCTCAATTATTGCCTGGCGAAGGGCGTACAACGCCTGGACTGGTGGTGTAAATCTGGTTTGGCTTGTTTTGACGAAATAATCGTGCTGTAACACCAGGTTAAGATAAAAGTTCCTTGGTGGATAAGGTCGGATTGCCTCAAAAGCCTCGGCCCTGGCAAAAACAAATCCAACGCCTGCCATCCCTTGAATGTTCTTGTTGGAGGTCGAGGCCATGAAGTCGATGCCGTCATCATCCATATCGATTGGAATCGCTGCAAAGGCGCTGACCGCATCAACAATCGTTGCAATGCCTTGCGCTTTTGCAAAACGGCATATCTCTGGAACTGGGTTTAACAACCCTGTCGTGGTTTCATGATACACCATCGCCAGATGGGTAAAGGCGCCATTAACCAACAGCTTTTTGACCTCATCCACGTTTATCGGCAGATAGCCACTGGACTTGTACACCTCGAAGTTCAGTTTGTAGACATCGGCAATCTGAGCCAGCCTCTTGCCATAGGCGCCGTTGTCGATAATCAGCAACTTTCCATCATCTGGGACACATGAAGAGATCATTACCTCGTCGGCGGCAGTTCCAGAGCCTCCAAAAAGTACCGTGTGTACCTTGCCAGGTTTGCCAACCATCAAGGAAAGCTCGTCACAGATCCACTCCATCACGCGACCAAATTCAAGCTCCCTGGGACAAACGTCAGCGCAGACTTGGGCCATTTTCACGCTATCGGTCGTCGTGGCTGGACCTGGATTTAAAAGCACCTCACGACGTGATTGGCGCAAAAGTTCGCGTTCCACGATCTTTGGATACACCGTTTCAACGGCACCCTTTAAATGGTTTTCATCGTCGATTTCACGCCAGGCGTAGTCGTTGATTTTGCGAATGAAAATACGGTCATTGACTACAGCCCTAGATGAACTAAACGCGGTCATGGCAACTTCGTACTCCATCCGCGGTTGCTGCTCTTTTTGGTCTTCACAGTAGGCCACCATCCAGTCTAAGGCCGGCTTCGAAAGCCTTGTGATTCCCACAAGTTCCCCTGCAATATTCGCCAAGTCGCCAGCCTTTTTAGAATGCGCCCTTAGAAAGCCGTGGTCGTCTTGTTCCAGATAGACCTCATCGCCAGAATTGGTGGCACCACTGGCCAAAAGCACGTTCTTGTGACTTTCATTTACTAGGACAAAAAGCCCAATATCGTCATAAATCAAGTCACTTTCCAGCAACAAAAAGTCGCCTTTGACCAAAGGAGCGCAACAGGCAAGAGTCCCCATGCTACCGGTGTTTGCATAGTCCTCATTTTTTGCCAGTTTGACGCAGTGCCACTTGGCGGCTAAATCCTCGTACCAGGAACTGCAGTGGCCAGTCCCGATAATGATTTCCTCGACGCCACAGGCAAACAGCTTTTCCACTGAACGCTCAATGATTGCCCTGCCCCCAATCTCTAAAAAGCCCTTGGGCATGGCCTCGGTCCGGCCTTTTAATCGAGAACCAAGTCCACCTGCCATAATCACAGCTTGTCGAATCATTCTTTACCACCTTGTACAAATGACATGAAAAGCGCCTTGTTATCCTTTGGCGTTGATTTAGGCCTGCCTAAATCCTTGCGGGCGCCCTTTAGCACCGGAATTTCAATAAACCAGGGGCCAGCCCCAGCATCAAGCCCCTGCATGACCGCAACTATGTCTGGTGCACCACAAAGGCGCACCGTATGGGGATAGCCACTAGCCTTGGCAATCGCCAAGAAGTCGATGCTCGCGCCAACAGTGGGCTGGCCGCCCACCGAATCATGTGCCCCATTGTTGAACACAATGTGGACATAGTTCGTCGGCTTTAACGCCCCAACAGTAGAAAGCGCCCCCATGTGCATAATCGCCGCGCCATCTCCATCAAGGCAAAAAACGCGCCGGTCATTCTTTTCCAAGGCAATCCCAAGGGCAATCTGCGATGCGTGCCCCATGGAACCCACCGTCAAAAAGTCCCTTTCATGCCCCATCCCCATCTTTTCGCGCAGTTCATAAACCTCTCGGGATGTCATACCCGTTGTAGACACAACAATATCGTCGCTTTGCATCTGGCCAAGAACGATCTCCAAGGCCTGCTCCCTGGTAAGCTCGGCCTGCTGCTCAAATTTCGCCTTAAGGGAATATGGGGCAAAAGTGTCCTTCTTAATCACCAAGGCAAAGGGGCTTTTGTGCTCTTTTAGATGACTGTAGCAAGTCACAAGCTGTTTTTTGACCTCATCTAAATCATCACTTAGCACCTCATAGGGGATTTCCATGGTCTGCAACAACTCAAGGGTAAGCCTGCCTTGTGTTATATGCTGCGGCTCATCCTTTACCCCTGGCTCGCCACGCCAGCCAATCATTAGAATCAAGGGAATCGAGTAGACATCCTTGTCAGCCAATGACAGCAAAGGATTTACAGTATTTCCAAGCCCAGAGTTTTGCATGTAAACCAAGGGATACTTGCCTGTAGCCAGGTGATAACCTGTTGCCAGCCCAACTGAATTGCCCTCATTTGCAGAAATGATGTGACGCTGCGCAGGCACAGAATCGGTTATGTAAGCACAGATATTTTTTAGCAACGAGTCTGGAACTCCTGTAAAGAAATCGGTTCCATGTTCGTGCAGAAGGTCGAAAAAGTCTTTAGCTTCAATCATGTTGGTCCTCTTTGGATCCTGAGTCTAAAGATCCGGGGTCACAGCCAATCATTTTGCCTTTTTGCTCCTAGACCCAAGCCCGTCACTTCGTGCCTGGAATCAGCTCCAAAATCTGCTTAATCGGCATACAAAGGTCATTAGCTTCCAGTGATCGCTCATGTTCCAAGATGCTGGTTGCCACCTTGACCATGGCCGGATATGAAGCTCTAAGCATGTGGTTTGCATAGATTATGATAGTCGCCCCCCAACCCGCCAGCTCAGCCTCAGTGAACTGATTGTAAGTGGTAGGCACCACAACTATTGGGATTGAAGGGAATTCAAGGCGAAAACGCTGGCAAAACTCTTTGATATCTTCGCCAGATTTTTCCTTGCTGTGGATCATGACGCCATCAGCTCCTGCCTTCACATAGGCTGCTGCCCGCTCCAATGCGTGGTCTACTGAATAGCCAGCAATCAGACTTTCCAAGCGTGCAATAATCATAAAGTCCTTGGTAACTTGCGCCCGTTTGCCCGCACTGATTTTTTCGCAAAAATCTGGAATTTCCGCCAAAGTCTGCTTCACATCTGTTCCAAAAAGGGAGTTTTTCTTTAGCCCCATCTTGTCTTCGATGATCACAGCAGAGATACCGTTTCGTTCCAAAGTTCGCACAGTAAAAACAAAGTGCTCCGTCAGGCCACCAGTGTCGCCGTCAAAAATGATTGGCTTAGTCGTACACTCCAGAATGTTTGTCAGATCCTGCAGCCTTGTGGTCAGGTCAACCGCCTCAATATCAGGCTTTCCCTTAACAGTTGAATCAGTCAGGCTTGAAGCCCACATCCCATCAAATGCGTGCAGTCCGTCATCCTTGGTAATCGACAGGTTTTCAACGATAAGCCCAGAAAGCCCTGAGTGGGCCTCCATAATTCGCACCACCTTCTTTGCCAAAATCAGGCGGCGCAACGTCTTCATGCGCACTTCCGGCGTGGTACCAACCGTCCTCATGTTGTCGGTAAGCGCCGTCGAGTCGATGCCTTTAGTGTAAGGAATTTCAACGACTTGCCCACCAATCTCGGCCATACAGGCAAACACGTCCTCGCGAATCTTGCTGTATGAACCAGTCTTCCAATCGTCACCGTGGATGATGTAGTCCGGCCTCAAGGCCCGCAGGTTTGGGACATAACTCCAGTCCTCCTGCGGCACTACCCTACTGACCCCTTTCAGACTTTCAACCACCTGCTTTCGCTGCTCATAAGTCAGGTAAGGCAAGCGTTTGTGCGCCGCGATGGCAGAATCAGTCAAAAGCCCAACTATGACCTCTCCTAACTTGGTGGCCTCCGTAAGGATATTGATGATCCCAGGATGAATAATGTCGGCCGTCATTCCCAAATAGACTGTTTTCATAGGTAACCTTCCCCTTTCCCAAGACACCAGGGACTAAAATCAGCTGACTGGAACGGTACTGCTAGTTTCAATAGTTTTCAATAGATTTACCAAAATCACCGCCTCAATTGCTGGCGTGCTTAAGATTTTAACGGCGATTTTGCCTTCAAGCGTTGATTTGACGTGGCCGTTGGCATTTGACATGTACGGACGCCGTTACATACTGGCGCTACTTACCCCCTTATAAGTGGACAATTTCTCCTTTAAAAGGTTTCTTTTAAAGCAAGGAGCATGACACATGAGACGACTGGCATCGACGTTACGTTTAATTTTTGTAGCATTCAGCTTTGCTTCGGCCAACGCTGCTGAATACTACGTAAGTAAGGACACTGGCAATAACAAGAATGATGGAAGCAAGGCAAGCCCCTTCAAAAACCTGCAAAAGGCGATTGATGTTGCTCAGGATGGGGACACCATCTATGTAGCCGCTGGAAATTATTGTGGAATGATGGACAGGGGCATAATCACGTTGGACAAGACCCTGACCATTTTGGGCGGCTACTCACCCGACTTTTCTACCAGAGACATTTTGACTCATCGCAGTACGATTATCCCGGTTAGCAAGGCTGACGTTAACCGAGACAAGGGCGTCATCTTTGTTGATCAAGGTGAAAAGAAAGGCAAAACAGTTATCGATGGTTTTATTTTCGACCATGCCGACACCAATAACTATCATGCAACGGAAGCCAAACCAGCAGGTGTAGAGACAGGGTTGTTGATGATCCCCCCAACCATCGCACATTATCTTTCATAACTACCCAATTACGATGCATAACAAACGGTCACGTCAGGGAGCAGGGCCAGGATCAGGGACAGGGGCCTTTCGCGTGCTCGTCGAGGAGGGCCAAAAACAGTAGTTGGGCTACGCCTAGGTTGCCGGAGTGCCATTTTGGGGCTTCATTTTCAATTAGCTCGACCAGATTCGGAAATGCGCGGTGAGCCACTTCCTCAATTTCTTCGGCGGTTGGATGGCCGAAGATGTCCAGTTGTTGCCGCTCCATGTCAGCAGACAAGTGGCAGTCAAACTTAATGGTCTTGACCAAATCCAAGGCATAAACAAGGGGAGAAAGGTCTAAATCATTTCGAAGCTGGTTTGACACAAAGGATATTTCGTCATCGTCATCGTCTGATTTGCACGAAAAAATCCAGTCGGCAAAACGCATCTGGGGAATCACGTAGCGTCTTGCATCTGGAAGGCGCCTTTCAATCTGGGCCAGAACCGTGGCCTCATCATAACCTCTTAGCTCTTGATCTCGCACGGTTTTCCACTTCCTACGCAAATTTTCATCTGGTACAACTTGAATTTTGATGTCCAAAAGATTGCGCATTTTCCTAATGAAAAACGGATGCAGCCCAATGAAAAACACAAAGCGCCTTGAAGGCAACGGAGTTGGCTGGGTAAATTGGCCTAAAGCGTGATCGTATCTGCGCTTGTTGATACCATGTCCCTTTTTTAAGGAGGCTATGTGCTCCAAAGGTTGCATCATGTCATTTGCCCTAGGGTCTAGGTGGGTCAACGTCTCCCAAGCGGTGTCACCTCTGGTGAACTTGTGATAATCATCACCTTCGTTAACGACGCATCGTTCAGTCCCAAGCAAATCCTGCAAAGCCCTGCCCAAAGTGTGTTTTCCAGCACCTGAATCGCCACCTATTCCTATCAGGGTGGCCCTATGTTCTATGGCGTATTGTTGGTTGCTGGCGACGCCTATCTGGTAGATTCTAAATAGCATCATAGCTAGGGTCGCTTGTAGTGCTGTAAATACCAGGCTTTCCATTGATACGCCGCTTGGAAGCCAGCTATTGCCAACCTGATTGGGGGAAATGGCAGTTGCTGGATCAGTCCAAAAAATGCCGTAGTACGCCACATAAAGCAGATTTACAGCCCACAAAGTTGGCGATAACGGAGCTTCTTGACGGATGAAAAAGTACGAGGCCAGTGGAATTACCCAAAAATACCATCCAGGCATTGGGGGCAACAGTAAAACCATCACTCCAAAAGCCAAGGCTAGCATCATGACTAGCAGGTCACGGTTCACCTTGGCAGAGGCGACAAAACGCAAGAAAATCCACAGTAATACTATCGGAGCCACATATAAGGACAGATGACCAGCCATGGGTATGGCTACTTCAAACATCCTGCTGAACTCTCGGGTGCCAAACACCATCGTTCGATAAGCAGGGTCACCCAAGAAGGGACCGATTCCTATAGCTACAGCGACCAGCAACGCTATGGAAAACAGTATGGGCCGCCGCCATGGCTTTTTGGGGGCTGGATTGCGATAGGCGTACACAAAAAGAAATGGAATGGCCACGGCTAGGTGCATTTTTGTGGCAATCCCAATACCTAGCAAGGCACCTGACCAAGCTGGGCGCCTTGCCAGTAACGTGGCTAAAGCAAGAAAAAGAAAGGCAGTCGGGATGACATCAACCTGGCCATGAATATACGAAATGTAAAAGACGATTGGAGAACACCAGTAAATCCAAAGGGCTAGGTTCTTTTTGGTGTAAAACCAACGAGCCAGAATGATTAGAATCGTCAAGTCTGCAACCAGCATTGGTAGCCGGATCAAAAACAAACGCAAATACAGCGATTCAGCAACCAAATTTGGAAACAACAAGCTGACAATCCATTGAGGAAAAGCCAGCAGACCAAGCATTGGCGCCGAATATGGGAAAGCGTCTAAACGCCCTTGAGCAACAAAAGCCTGCCACGGATTCTCAAAACCTGACGTTATGAAATGGTTGATAAACGGCAAAAACAGGTCTTTAACGTAGTGGGAACCAAACAAAGCGCTGGCCACTAATTTGGCAATCAGCACAAGCCAAAACACCGGATGCCTTAAAAAAGACACGGCGGGTTCAGACAGGAGCTTTGTTTTTATTAGGCCCTTCAACTAACCACCTACCCTAAGTCTAAGCATGTAACCCACGAAACCTGAGATAGTCCGCATACGAGACTTGAAGGTGCTTGCCCAATTGGACTGGCCATGTGGTCGTGGGGGGAATTTAACGTCAATTTCAACGACCTTGTAGCCACTTTTGTTGGCCTGCAACAAGGCATAAAAATCCAAGCTAAAATCCTTTGGTGGGTCGATAAATTCATCCAGCAAAGCTCTTGGAAAAACTTTGGGTTGGGCGTTAATTTCCGAGAATTTTCGCAGATATAGAATTGATGCAAAGGTGGCAAAACCAGCCGACACAAAACGTTCCATGGGTGCGCGGCCATGTCGTTTTCCTTTCACAAAGGTCAAAGAATCTGACTGGTTAATGACTTCCCACGCTTTAAAGGCATCTTCAGGATCGCACTGTTCATCGGCGTGTGTCCAGCCGACGACATCGGTTTTGGCGGCCTTGAGGCCTGTCAAAATTCCGTGGCCATAACCTTGGTTTTCATCTATCCAAACTGGGGTTATGAATTGGGCGTCTGGCCCCTTTGCCAGTTCTTGAAGCACCTGCCTGCTTGAATCAGTCGAGCCGTTTTCAACTGGAATCAATTGGAATTGGTCTGGGCTGAGATTACGCTTTTTGGCACAGGCTATTGCGCGACCCACCAAGTCTGGCAGACTTAAGGCCTCGTTATAGCAAGGTAACACCAAAGAAAAGCTACCTTTAGATTCTGTCATTATCTCGAACCCTTTCATCAAAAATCTGATTGACTGGGCCAGAAAACCAGCGGTACCACCAATCAAATTCCAAGACCGCCTGCGGGGTCCCCCAACATAACCAACCATCTGCCAGGAAAATCCTGACATCTAAGCCGGCTTGCAGGCATGATTCTACCACGCAGTCCAGATAGAATTCGTTGTTGATCCTCACGTTGTTTTTTACTAGGGCTTGGATACCGTCGGACATCATTTTTGGCCGTTTAAACCAAAAGGTGCCCACTAGGACGACATCCTGCCTTGGATTTTCAGATATTGGCTTTTTACACGAAACTGCTGTGACCTTGTCTTGGTCTGTTTTCAGGTAAGCAAAGGCGTTTGGAGTGTGTTCTGCGCCTGGAAAACCTTTCACCCCCCAAACCACAACATCTGGTTTTTCATCCATTAATTGCTGCCATTTGGCTGGCTCCCAAGTCAACCCATGATCACAGTTGGACACGATCAACGGTCGATTTGGGTCTAGGTGGGGCACCCCCATTTGACAGGTGATTGCCTGTCCCTCGGTGACGTCTTCAAGCGCGACCACCTTTGCATCTGGTGCAGCCTTTTGGACATCATCTGCAAAATCCTTTAAAGCCACCAGGACCGCGCCTTTGGTTTGTGGTAAGTGCTCAATGGCGCTTTTGAACATAGGTTGGCCCAATATGGGAATCAATGGCTTTGGGGTGGGGCCCGAAAATCTGCTTCCACGACCGGCCATTGGCATCAGCAGTTGTGGAGCTTCATCTGAATCGGCCTTTGTGGGATATCGCTTGAAGGCTTTGCTCCAGTATTCATAATCGGCCAGATCCTGTGGGGTTCCCCACTGTAAAAACCAGTCGATCATGTATGTACGTACATCCAGACCATCGGCCAGCAATTCATTGAACACCAAGCTTAAATAGCCTTCACCATTAATTTTTGGGCCATGTGCCGCATAACTTTGCAGCGCCTTTTTGGCTATTGCCCCTGTTGCAAACCAATAGCTACCTGAAGATGCTGGTTCCTTTGTGCGATCAGGGGTGAAGTGCCCTTTTTCCTTAACTTCCAAAACCTTGTCGCCGTCGACCCTGCAGTACGCATACATTGTTGGGCGCAGGTATTCCGGATGAAAGCCTGTGTAACACAAGATCGCACCATCACAAGCAGTCTGTTTGGTAAAAGATTCAAAATGGGCAGGATCCCAGGTGAAGCCAAAGTCACAGTAATTAATCAGCACCGGTTGGATGGGGTCCAGTAAATCAGGGGCTTGTTCCAAACCGGCCAAGACGGTTTTAACAGGGCCTTCCTTGTGGGGGGCAATCGCAATAATCCTTGCCTGTGGCCGGTATTCCAAGAGCTGGGCTCTTAAAGAGGTGTTTTCCAAATCATCGCCATTGCAGATAAAAGTGATAGGCCAATCCAACGGAAAAGACGTCAGGAGGCGCTTTATGATCGGTTGGCCATCGACTGGAATCAGAGGCTTTGGCATGTCGTAGCCAGCTTGTCTAAAACGTCGGCCAACCCCAGCCATTGGAATTACAACGTGCATCAGCTTCCTCCAAAGTTTTTAGCCCTACGCAGCTGTTCAAGCTTCATGTTTGCAACGTATGAAGCGATTTCTTCGGGCAGCACGACTTCTGCATCGATGATTTTAGCCACTGTACCTACCAATGCCTGAGCAAATATCAATTCAGAGGCATCACGATGAGCCATGCTAGTTTGAACTGAAATGACGCGGTTGGTAAGGCTAGGTTGATTGCCTGGGTCTGGGAAAAAGACTGCAAAGTCTGGAAACAATGGGGCGACATGCCAATGAAACTGTGGCCAGGATTGAAAATCACACGTCAATAAATCAGACTGAGTAACAACGTTTGGATAGGGAAAAAGGGCAAAATTCAGGCTGTTTGCAGCAGCTATTTCAAAGGAATCTAAGGCGCCAGCAAGAGTTTTTTCGCAGTCACTGGCCCACACAACCCCGTGATTTGCTAAGAGATAGACTACCGACGCTGGATTGACTTGGCGGCTGATTGCCCACGTAAGAGCTAGGCCTGGGCGCATGGCTGGTATTTGATGAATTGCAAAGCCGTGGTCTTTGATTGGCTTGGTCAGTTCGCAAAAAAGTGGGTTGGTTTTATCAATTGCAGCCAACAGAATTGTTGCTAGGCTGTGTAAATGTACTACGTATTTGTGGGGTAAAACCGAGTGCATCCCAAGTTCCATTGAGGGCCTGGGCATGTGCGGCTTTAATGCTGCGTCTTTGACTAAGTCGAAGTACTTGGCCTCTGCTTGTGGTCCGGGGGCGGAGGCAGGGACAGGGACAGGGGCAGGGACAGGGACAGGGGCAGGGGCAGAGGCAGGGGCAGGTAACGCCTTTTGACATGCCTTCCAATTCACCAGGGTCCAGCGTTTTTCGGATTTGTGATCCAGGCGGCTTCCAGAGGCTTTAATCCACATTAAATCGCCATCTTTTGCCGAAAGGTTTGCACCTGGCCCTTGGACCAAAAGGGGGTCGCGGCCCCAGTCATCCGCCCATTTAGCAAGTATTTCAGGAACTTCCTTTAAGGTCATAACCAAAGCTCCACATGTTTGGTGCAAATGGCAAAAACAGCTGAAGACAGGTGCTTAAACTGTGCGATTCTGTCTTTGGGATAGCCTTGCAGCTCAGGACTGACCAAACACACTTGAAAATGGGCGGCCAACTCTTGCACCAAATCGACTGAAGGTGGCACCCCTTCAAAGCAATCAAGCCAAACCCAATTAGCCTTGCCCTTAAAGGCCATGGCTTGCTCCAACGGCTCAAAGCTTGATTGTCGAATGGCCAAGCGCCGTTCTGTACGTGAAAGCCGCACCAAGGTTGGTATGGTAAGGTCCAAAAAGAACCAATCTTCAACGTTTTTGGCCCTTAGGATGTCGATAATCTCAGACTCCAAGCCGTCTTCTTTGGGGTTTAAAATCAAAGTCCCCCGGTTTGGAACGCTGACCCACAAGTCGATCCACTGCTTAAAAGTGGGACCATCGCTAAAGGGCTCATGATTCAAAATCACGCGGCTTTTATGGGAACGCAAATCTATTTCCGCCCCAAGACCTGGAGATAATTCAGAAAGCTCAGCAAGAGTATTAATTCTATGTCTGATAAATTTTGGCATTTTCACCTACCAACTAGCGCGTCTAGGTTAGCCCAACTGGTGGCAGGCTTCAATTAAGCAAAAACCGCCCTTCAGCAATGTAGAGGTTCTACAGGACGTAAAGCCGCTGCCAATTGACATTTTCAGCATCGCTGATACAGTTTTGCGGCTACGGTCAGACCGGAGGTTATAGTGTCAGACCCTAAGGATTATAAAGATACTTTACAGTTGCCTAACACCTCTTTTCCCATGAAAGCCAATCTCAGGGATTTGGAACCTGCGATTTTGGAGAAATGGCAAAAGGAAGGTACCTACAAACAGATGCTGGAAGCGTCTGCCAAACGTGGTGGTAAACCCTTTATTTTTCATGATGGTCCCCCATATGCAAACGGGCACATTCATCACGGGCACATACTGAATAAAGTCCTTAAAGATATAGTACTTAAGATTAAGACCATGGAGGGGTATCCCACCCTTTTTAGGCCAGGATGGGACTGCCATGGCTTGCCAATTGAACATGCCGTTGAAAAGGAAATCGGTCGTGAAGCTGCCAGATCCGACCCATCTGGCCTGCGCAAGAAATGCCGCACCTTTGCTACAAAATGGGTTGAAAGCCAGCGTGTAGAATTTGAACGCTTGGGCGTCTTTGGAACCTGGGACAACCCTTACTTGACAATGACTCATGATTACGAGGCGTTAACTCTGCGCGAATTTGGAAAGTTCGTGGGTAGTGGCGCTGTCTATCAAGGACACAAACCAGTTTTATGGTGCCACGTCTGTGAAACGGCGCTGGCCGACGCCGAAGTCGAATATAAAGACGCCGCATCGCCTTCTATCTACGTTAAATTTCCTTTCAGGGATAGCGTTGGCGAAAAAGTCCCGCAGCTGGCCGGACGTTCGGGTGGAGTCGTAATCTGGACAACAACGCCATGGACGTTGCCATCAAACTTGGCGATTGCCTTCGACCCTGCAGCCACTTACGTTGCTGTGGAGATGGACGGCGAGGCCCTGGTGGTAGCTGCAGACCTACAAGAGGCGTTTTTTAACGCTATTGGCCGGCCTGAACTGGGCGACGCAGAGCCCATCGCTTCGTTCCTTGGTGAAACCTTGGAAAACGCGGCTTGCAAGCACCCATTTTTGGATCGGGATTCCCTGTTAATCGTTGGGGATCACGTGACCATGGATGCTGGTACAGGTTGCGTTCATACAGCGCCTGGCTTTGGAGAGGACGACTTTATCGTTGGGGCAAAATATGGTCTTGAGGCTTATGCCCCAGTAAACGCCCAGGGGCGCTTTACAAATGATGTACCCCAGTTTGCAGGACGTATCGTCTTTGATTGTGACCAAGACGTGGTCAAACTGCTGGATGACTTGGGCATGCTGCTTGGGAATTCCAAGTTTACCCACTCCTACCCGCATTGTTGGCGATCCAAAAACCCTGTAATTTTCAGGGCTACTCCCCAGTGGTTTATCAGTGTGGATAATGCCTTTGTGCCCAACGACAAGCCTGATGCCAAGCCTGATTCCCTGCGTGCAAACGCGCTAAAGGCGATTGAAGACGTTCAGTTCATCCCAACTTGGGGAAGGGACCGCATAACTGGAATGTTGAAGTCGCGTCCAGACTGGTGCATTTCAAGGCAGCGACACTGGGGTGTTCCAATTGTTGCAGTTGCCTGTCAGGACTGTGGAAACACCTTTACTTCCAAGGAATTAATTGACCACGTGGCGGATATCTTTGAACTTGAAGGTGCAGACGCTTGGTTTGACAGGGAATTAAAGGATCTGCTTCCAGCTGGACTGAAATGCCCAACGTGTAGCAGCACAAACTTTGATAAGTCCCGAGATATTCTTGATGTTTGGTTTGATTCTGGTGTTTCTTATGCCGCCGTCATGGAAGCCGAGCACGGTTTTAAAACCAAGACCGACCTCTACTTGGAGGGCTCAGACCAACATCGAGGCTGGTTCCAGTCGTCGCTTTTGGCGTCAGTTGGAACCAGAGGCCAAGCCCCCTACGAGGCAGTTTTGACGCATGGATTTGTGGTCGATGGTAATGGTCGCAAGCTCTCCAAATCCGAGGGTAATTACATTGACCCAAACAAAATCATAAACGCCAATGGTGCTGACCTGTTGCGATTGTGGACGGCCTCTGAAGACTACAAGGATGACATCCGTCTTTCCCAAGAGATTTTGAACCGCTTAATCGAGGCTTATCGCAAGATTCGCAACACGTTTAGGTTTATGCTGGGTGTCATCCCAGACTTTAATCCAGACACCGACATGGTGCCGCCAGAAAAACTGCTGTTGCAGGATCGTTGGGCCCTGGTGAGATTTGGTGAACTGGTTGATAAGATTCGTAGCTTTTACGACACCTACGATTTCCATGCCGCCGTCCGCAACATGTTGGACTTCCTTGTCCTTGATATGTCAGCATTTTTCCTACACATGTCGAAGGACCGCTTGTACTGTGCGGTTCCAACTGGAATCGAGCGTCGTTCCGCTCAGACGGTCATTTGGCAGATCCTCGATGGTTGCTTGCGCCTGATGGCACCTTTGCTGTCATTTACCGTAGAAGAGGCCTGGGGCCACTTTGGTAAAAAGGCTGATGCACCTAACAGTGTGTTTTTAACAAGCCTGCCAGACGCATCTGATTACCCAACCGATCCAGAGCTGATGACAACCATGGCCCAGTTCTTTGAAGTGCGAGATATCGTGCTTAAAGCCTTGGAAGAATCTAGGGCGGCAAAGCTAATTGGACACCCCTTAGCCGCGGCAGTACACCTGCAATTGGTGGCTGACAGCGAGCACCAAAAAGCGGTCATGTACTTTGGAAAGGACTTGCCAGAACTGCTGGCCGTGTCCAGAGTAACCCTTGAAAATGTGGCATCTTTGCCACCAGATACGATTGCAGTGGCTCAGGTAACGCCCATCACTGACGAGCGTTGCCCACGTTGTTGGAATCACGCCTTAACTATTGGGACTGATCCTAACCATCCTGAACTTTGCGCCCGATGTGCCGAGGCGATCAGAAGCATTGAAAACGACCCTTGACCAAAGGAGTATTTAAGTGACCCATCTGAGATTGACTGAACTAGACCCACACGCCCCTATTCACTACCAGTACGCGATTGAACAAGTACTTTACAGAGGAAAATCGCCTTATCAGGAGTTTGCCGTTGTGACCAATCCTTTTTTTGGTCGAATGCTGATCCTGGATGGCGTGGTCCAATTTACTGAAAAAGACGAGTTTTTTTACCACGAAATGATGGCGCATGTTGCCCTTCACGCCATCGAATCCCCCAAGCGCGTCATCGTAGTAGGTGGTGGTGACGGCGGCGTCGTTCGTGAAGTGCTGAAACATCCAACTATCGAGCAGGTTCACTTAGTCGACATTGACCCAGAAGTCACGAGAATCAGCCGGGAATTTTTCCCAACGGTTTCATCAGGACTGGATGACCCTAGGGTGATTCACGCCCCCATGGACGGTGCTATGTTTATGCGCCAGTACGAAGGGCAGGCTGACGCTATTATAGTTGACTCCACTGATATTATTGGGTTTGCCACCAGTCTCTTTACAAGCGACTTCTTTGACAATGCCAAGGCTATCTTGGGTAAAAACGGCGTCTATATAACGCTTTCTGAATCGCTGCACTTCCACTTTGAGATGGTACGAGACGTCCAAAAGACCATGGCTTCCATTTTCCCGCATGTGGACCTGTACACCGCGCCAATAGCCACCTATGGAGGCAATTGGTGGTGCTTCGCGGTTGGGACTAATGGGGTGGATATTCGCAAACCAGTTGGCAAAACCGTTGAAAACACAAGATATTACTGTGAAGAAGTCCACAAGACTGCCTTCTTGCCTGACTTTTTGTACAAGCGCCTGATGGACGAGGAAAGGACCTATTTCTAAATCCAATTCTATCGACAGCCTAGGAACATGCTAAAATCGCCATGTTTTTCGTGATCTCTTTCAAAAAGGCGTCCTGGGAGTCCGTTCATGTTTAACCTATTGTTAGTCGTGGCCATTGCCATGGGACTATCGTTTATGTGCTCGTTGCTTGAATCGGTGCTCCTGTCGGTCACGCCGACCTACGTCACCCTACTGACCGAACAAAATCCGAAGATTGGAAAACAGCTCGCAAAATTTCGAGCAAGTATTGACGAGCCTATAGCCGCGATTTTGTTGCTTAACACCACCTCTAATACTGCGGGCGCAGCTTTGTCAGGGGCCTTAGCACTGGAATTGTTTGGAAGCAAATGGATGGCTGCCTTCTCGGCGGCATTGACCTTGGGCATTTTGATCTTTTCAGAGATTTTGCCCAAAACTATTGGCTCAACTTTTTGGAAAACTATTGCGCCTACGGCCACGATAATTATCAGCTTCCTAATAGTTGTCCTAAAACCCATCTTGATTCCGCTTGCCTGGATTAACCGGGCAATCGCGCCTAAAAACCGCAAAAAACAGCTGGCTAGCAGGGCAGAATTAAAGGCACTTGCTGACATTGGTTACAAAGAAGGCAGCCTAGAAGGTTCTGAGTGGCAGGCCGTGACTAATATCATCAACCTGCGTGGAAGCTCCCTTAGCGATGTTATGACTCCACGGACCAAGATGGTGGCTGTGGCCCTTGAAGATGGCGTTGTCGGCGCCAAAGAGGCGATTTTAAGCAGTGGGCATTCTAGGCTTCCTGTTTATGATGAAAGTATGGATGACATTGAAGGAATCGTCCTTTCAAGAGATGTTTGGCGTGCATATGATGCCGGTGAAACTGACTTACGAAAAATCATGAGGGAGGCTCGCTTTGTACCTTGGAGCAAGCCTATCGATGTTTTGATTCGGGAGCTTCAACAAGAACAAGTCAGCATGGTTATTGTGGTTGATGAATTTGGCGGTACCGCAGGTGTTGCTACAATGGAGGACCTGATAGAAGAAATAGTAGGCGAAATCCAAGATGAACACGAAACACCGGCGGTTCAGTTTGAGAAAATCAGGGATAACCAGATAAAAATAGAAGGAGTTATGCCATTGGATGACGCCCAGGAATTGTTGAACATAAAGCTTCCTTTGGACAGCTATGATACGGTTGGTGGCTTTGTATTTGGTGAACTTGGCCGTGTCCCTGTTGTAGGAGATGAAGTCGAAGTGACCAATGGACGCTTTGTTGTGACTGAGATGGACGAGCTGCGAGTTGCAACTGTAAGGTTTCAGTACCTTGAACAGCCGTCAGACTCTGATACCCATGGAAATTTATAGTTTTGGTAACACTTCGACTCACCACTTTTGTGTGTTGCGGTTATCATTTTGGCCAGCTGACAGCTTTGAATTCAGGCTTGGTCAGCGCTGTTTGGTCGTTGGCGGTACTTATTGATGCTTGAGGACTTGGTTACCACATTTGCTGGTTATTCATTTCTCGCCAGCCATCTGCTTGTGCTGACAGTGCTGATCCTTTGTGGCCTTGGACTGCCTGTTCCAGAAGACATTATTTTGGTTTCCGGCGGGGTGCTCACTTGGCTTGAACATCCAGTGGAACCTCTTACTTTAGTTAAGATGATCACCCATCCAGCGGCCCTATCCATGGTCGTAACTGGCCTGATAGGAATTTTGATTGGTGATTCGATTATCTTTTTCGCCGGACGCCGAATTGGTAGTCACCTGACACATTCCCGTTGGTTTAGAAGGCTGGTGACACCTGCAAAGATGCGTCGAGTCGAAAGAATGATGCTTCGCCATGGTAATGCGGTCGTAATGATAGCCAGATTCTTGCCTGGCCTGCGAGCGCCGACTTATTTCACAGTCGGCCATGCCGGTTTTTCATATTGGCAGTTCCTGCTGTACGACTTTTTGGCCGCCCTGATTTCGGCTCCTTTGTGGGTACTTTTGGGATTTTGGTTTGGAAACGACATCCGCTTGGCCGCTGAAAAAGCCAGTGAATTCAGTCATTATGTACTGGGCGGCGTGGCTTTAATCGTTGTGGCGTTTATCGTATATCGAGTCATCGCAAATCGTCGCGCACGCCAAGATTAAACCAACTGCGTTTGACCACCACCCTTATATGACAGAAAATTCACGACGGCAGAACTTATGGAGGTGTCTGTGAAAATCCGCACTTTGGCTATCGCCCTTTTCTTCACACTGGCATTTGGCTGTAACTCAGAGGACACAGTCACGGATGTCAAGGACGTGGCTCATGACATGGACACGAATGATTTTGAGTCGTCCTCAGATTTAAGCGATGCAGATGATTACGCAGACCTTGAGGATGACGGCGAGAATCGAGATGACTTGGAAGATCCAGAGGTCGATTTGCCAGAACCAGACACTCAGGAGCCAGACAACGGCAAACAGGAGCCCTGGGAGCCTGCCGAATGTGGCTCGTTAACATACAAATGGCACTCGATGATTCCTGGACCTAGGCAAGAAGGGTTTGATGCCGAATTGGAGGCCAAAGCAAGGCGAATTGAGCGCACTTGGCAGACCTTTCATGCTGATGCCATGGGCCTTAATACTGATGTTTCAGTCGATATTGAAAATGCTGAGGATCGTGAGCTAATCCGCCAGTGGATCGTTGAACACGATGACTGGGATTTTGAGGCGTTTGCCAATAAATCCGCCCAGGAAGTCATCACCGAGCAGCATAAAGTAGCGGGATTATATGGCGGTGTCGGGGCAGCAGCAGATGCATTTCGTTACGCTGTTTTAAGAGACCAGGGTTATCCCTGCGATGAAGTTGACCTAGCTAGAACACGCGTTGTCAGAGCCATGGAAGGCCTTCACACTGTTGTTGCCATTACGGGAGCGCCTGGTGTAATCGCCCGTGGAATCGCCAGAAAGGACTTATCAATCGGACAGTACACCACCGTGCCCCTTTTCGACGATGACGGCAATGCCTTGCCCCTGGAAAAGAATAACGGCACTTGGCGAGAGGACTTTTCAAAAGGAGGGCAGTATCCAAACTTGGTCTGGGAAGATTCCTGCAGCCGAGACATGTACGTTGGGTGGGCGGCGGCATACGCGTCTGTTTGGGAAGTCATCAAGCACGACCCCACCTTTGATCAGGCACTAAAAGACAGGTTGCGCACAGACGCCCTTGCGATAGCCCAAGAGCTTCGAAAGGTCAGGGTATCCGGTTATGACCTTGAAGTCATTGATGCAGATGGTCGAACCACCCTTCATGGATGGTTAAATGAAAACAACATAGACGGCCAGGTTTACATTGATGGCATTCGCAATGGATTCCACGCTTCCATAGCCCTTGGAGTTGTTGCAGCTTGGGTATATATAACTGAGGACCCGGATCTAACCACCTGGCTATATGATGAGCTGCTTGGTAAACGAGGGCTAGGTCAGATACTGTTAGAGAACCTTGGTGATTTTGTTGACATGGGTTATGTCTCCAACTACTCGAATTACAACATGGCCTTTACTGGTTTGTGGCTTGCATCCAGGTATATTGAGGATTTAGAAGTCCAAAATTTGATTAAACAGGCCTTAAAGGATCAGCTCTACGACCTTCCTGGGGAAACTCGCCAGCCCAAAGAAATTGGTTACAGTTTATATGATTTCGTTTACGCCGCCGGTCAATTGGGAACAAATGCCTGGAGTGCTGGTGACGCTGAACTTGATTCAGAAGCCATGGCGGCAGGTCTGTTCACTTTAAGAAACTATCCAGAGCCACCTTACTGGGACTTTGCCAAAGTCAACTGCCCCGAGGCCGTTTGCGACTGTGATAACCCAAATGTAGAGTCTAGTGAATGTACTGCTTTAGATGGAGAAACAGTCCTGACAGTTCTTGGATGCAAAGGCCGCAACTGCGACCTTATCTGTAAAGAACCTTTGCCCATGACCATTGCACCACCTAGTAACTACCATTGGCGCTCAAATCCATACCAGCCAAATCGAGGGGGTAACGGCTCCACCTTGCTCCCTGCAGTGGACTTCAGAATTGCTTATTGGATGGGCAGATACTTCAGGATTCCGAATGACTAGGACACGCTGTCACTAGGAGACGACCTATTTTTTGCCCTTGGGTTTATCCCCAGATTTAGCCATCTCCAGAATCGTCAGCTCAACTCTGCGGTTTTTAGCTCGTCCTTCCTCGGTTGCGTTATCAGCGATTGGCTTTGACTTACCAAAGCCCTCAGAGGCCAATCGTTCGGCTTCAACACCTTGAGCAATCATATAGTCGACTACTGCCGCAGCCCTGCGCTGACTCAGGTTTAAGTTGAAATCATCAGCACCAACACTGTCGGTGTGGCCATCAACCCTGACCTTTTTGATCTGGGGATTTTCTTTCATGGTCTTGGCCAACGCGTTAAGCAGCGGGAATGATTCAGGTTTAATAGTGGCCTGTTCAAAATCAAAGAATACAGTGCCTTCAAATTCAATCTTCTTTTCTGTCACCGTAATTTTTGGCGGTGGACAACCCTTAAATTCAGCAACGCCAGGTACATCTGGGCATTCATCGTCCTTGTCTGGGATGCCATCGCCGTCACGATCAGGACAGCCATTGAACTTCTTTATACCAGGCTCATCTGGGCAAGCGTCATCCTTGTCTGGGATGCCATCGCCATCACGATCAGGACAGCCGTTGAATTCCTTTAAGCCTGGGTCATCTGGACATTCATCGTCCTTGTCTGGGATACCGTCGCCATCACGATCAGGACAGCCTTTGAATTCCTTTAAGCCTGGATCATCTGGACATTCATCTTCGTCATCTGGGATGCCATCGCCGTCGCGGTCGGGCGGTGGCTGCTTGCACCCCTTTTCACAGGGCTTTGGCGAGTACTCTACCCCTGCGGTTATCTGGAACGCTGGGCTGCCAAATCCTCGTAAGGTGCCTCCACCTGCAACCAAGGTCAGTCCAACTGGACCAGCCAAGCCTCTAAGGCCGCCTAACAGGTCCAAACCATTGTCATATTTAGACTTAAAGGGCTTGGTCAGCGAAGTCCTCACCTGCATGGTACCAATAGCCTCAAGTTTTCCACAGATTAGGGGGGCTGATAAACCGGCACCAAGCAACATTTGATGGCTGGTGTTGTGACCAAACAGGTCTACAGGTTTTTTAAATCTAAGTCCAAAGTTTATGGCCACGTTCCAACCATGACCTGACCAGTCACCAATCAAGGACGTTGTACCCGAGACAAGCTCGTCACCCACCAAGACATTTTTGCTGGCTGATGGAAAGGTCAGGTCCTGGGCGACAGAAAAGCCAAATCCACGGCCATTACCACCAATTACCCTAGCTTTCAGGCCAAGCCTGATGTCGCCAAAAACAAAATCTGTCCCTTGCCCTTTTACTACGGCCATGGGCAAATCGAGACCAATCGAAAGCCTGTCCCACAGTGCCAAGTAGCCATAAAAATCGGTCACGAAAAGGTTTGAAACCTCGACACGATTTAAAGCCTCAGAAGTCAAGGGCTTGTGGCTGTATGTCAAAAAGGCGCCAACACCCCAATTCAAGTGCTCAGGCATATTTGAGGTCAGGACACCCAAGATATCAGCCCCATGCACTGATGGCTTGAAGGTGTTTATGTTTACATCCCGGGTTTTAGCATTTAAGGGCATGGCCCAGCTAAATATCGCAACTGCCAGTAGGGCACCAGTAACGTACTTAAAATTGTTCATTAGCCGCCTCTTTGATGGGCCATGGCGATTGTGGATCGTGAAACCGCTATTGGTCAAGGTTACAAACGAACAGCCCCAGTATTACCAAGCAATTGAAGCCCCGCCCCTGTCCCCGTCCCTGCCCCCAGCCCCTGATCCCGGCCCTGCTACAGATCCTGCCAATTAGCATGCTATGGCTCCTGATCGTTCGTTCTTTTTGGCGTTTTGTCTCTTCGTTACAGTTTTATAACATGTCCGGGGGCATCCTTCCGGGCCCAAAATCTCCCGTAGCTACCCCGACTGTCTCTTAGTGACATCGTCCGGGCGAAATATACGATTGCTAACGTGTACGTACATCCTTTTGGCCCGGACGGGCCGCTGCGCGGCCTTCAAGTCAGCTAAGTAGCCCCCAAAATCACCGCCATAATCGTGAGCCGGCAGTCGATACAGGCCCATCTGCGGCGTTGCCTTCGCCAATTTGAGACTCGATGTACGGTCAAGTACACCTTCACTCAAATTGGCAAAGGCGCCTTGCATATGAACCTGTCTCGCCAGCCTTCGTCATCGACTAGACGGTGATTTTGGGGGCGACGTCGGGTCCCGGCAACTCCCGATAGCGCCCTCCAGGATTGCCCCCGGACCATGTTGCAGGGTGCCCTCTCGACCACCTTTTAGCTCCAAATCCTGCTAAACGGGACAATCGTCTCCCTGTTCCTGCCCCCGTCCCCTACTCCTGCACTTCACCCTCTGAGTCTTCTTGCAAAAGCTCCTGGTTCAACTCTGCCAACAGCTCACGCACACCTTGGGCCTCGTTTTCCAACTGTGCCAGGTAGTCCTCTAAGACTTCAATGACTTCAGCGTTGCTGATAAAGTGGCGTCTAAAGTTGAATGGCCCATCAAAATAGTCATTACGGGGACCATCAAAGCGACGGTCCTGATGATGATGCCAATGGTCGCGACGTTCCCGATGGTCACGACGATCCCAGTCACGATGCCTGGGACCATCAGGTCCCATGTCGCGACAATCGCCTCGCCTAAAATCGCCATGAAAATCGCGCCGATAATCACGACCACCATAACGTCTGTCATGATCACACATGTTAACCTCCAACCTAACTAACGGTGAGCCCAGAAGGAATCGAACCTTCAACCTCCGGATTAAGAGTCCGCTGCTCTGCCAATTGAGCTATGGGCCCGCGAAAAAACGATGGGTATTCTATGGGAGAACAGATTATTTGTCCAGCGATTTTTTACGACAAGTTTTGAATAACGGTAGCGCCTTCGAAGGCCGCTTGCAGGGCTTCTAGTTCCCCAGCATCCAAAAAGGCCTGCTCACAGGTGCGGCAGCGGTCGATTGGAATTCGATAGGCAAGGTTGAAAAACTCTCGAGACATTTGCTTTGAACAATCAGGGCACTTAAGCATCATGCTTGGATCTGCATCAGCAGCAGTGGGCAGCCTACCCTTTTTACCCTTTACATCCACGAGGTTAGCTAGCTTTGAAGCAAGCTCGATCTCTTCGTTTGTAAACGTCAGTTCGCGTCTGGCCATTACCTTTGAAAACTCGCTGCTACGAATCATTATCCCTGAACATTGGGGACATCGCCTGATTTGTACTTGCTCATATTCGACGTAGATCATAGGCACATGGCACCTGGGACATCCACTGTTAGAATGACTGACATTCGCCCTTAAAATCTGCAGTAGCGCCCCGGCAGCAACCTCAGTACCAGCGGAGTTCTTAATCAGCGTAGTTGGAACGATCCAGGTTTTTTGTAACAGTTCCTGAGGCGAAAACGGGCCCACCCATATCCCCTCTTTTTGAGCATATAGCCCCTTTGGTTCACTCCCCTCCGGCTTCGAACGAATCAAGGCCGAAAGCGGCGCATGCGCAAAGGTAAGCAGCTTTCTGATCCTAGCCATCACAGGGGGGTGGGTCGAAAACAAGTTCCCAAGCCAGGACTCGTCGTCATCTAGGCTGCTCACACTAGGATTGGTGATGTAACACATTGAAATTGCAGGGTCCAGCACACCTCGCGCACGCACTATCCTATCCCTGCCAACTGCGTTTAAAGCCTGGGCCAATGACAAGGGGTCCCTCGTCAGTTCAATGGCAACCAAATCAGCCAAATACTCATATTTGCGGCTAACTACCGATGAAACAATCCCAATCAAAAGCTTGGCCATGGCTGAGTAAAGCAACAGGGCGAGATATGCGAGAGCCAAAAATCCCATACCTGCAACGTTTTGCACATCATGCCGATTTTCCGTGTGTTTTAGGTTATCGATACGCACGATGCGGCCTTCCTTTCGCAAGTTCGAGGCCTCCATGGCAACCAGCAAGGATTCAGGAATACCCAAGAGCGATATCATCCCAGCGATGATGGTTTTTAGATGGATATCACCAACGATGACATGCCCAAATTCGTGGGCTACAACAGCCGCCAATTCATCTCTTGACAGGGTGCTGACCAGCCCCTCGGTTACCACAATATGACCATCAACCGACAGGGCGTTTCGATAAAGCTCAGGCAAAACCCAGGCCTTTGGAGGCTCAATGCCTGCGGCAACAGCCAGTTCCTGGACGATATTTGCGTAGCGTCGATGGTAGCCATCATTATTGTCAGGCAGCACAACCCCAAGGCGCCTGAGCAGACGCGTCGGGCCGCGGCGCTTGGCAATCAAGAAGTGGACAGCCACAAAGCCAACCGCCAACACAAAGGTGACCCCAAGCCAGATCCATATGCTGGTTTTCGCCCCAGACATACCAAAAACGCCCATCAATGCCCTGATAATGATGGCCAGTAAAAACAAAAGCCCAAAGTAGACAGCAACCAAAAGCGCAACAACCTTAGCGACGCTTCTGGAAAATTCGCGGCGATACTGAAAGAGGTTTTGTGCTATCACGCTTTAACCTCTGGGACGCTTGCATCCCCAGCATCAACCTGAAAGAAATCAAAGCCTTTAAACTCAAACTTAGAAGCCACCAGTTTGTCAGGAAAAACTTGAATTGCCGTGTTGTACTGCATGACCGAGTCGTTGTACTGCTGCCTAGCAAAACCAATACGATTTTCAGTTGACCTTAGCTCTTCCATCAGGTCTCTAATAGGCTGGTTACCTTTTAAATCGGGATAAGATTCAAGCACAGCCATCAGCTTTCCCAAAGCATCAGTCAGGCCAGCTTCGGCAGTGGCGCTGTCTTGAACGCTCTTGGCCGCCATGGCCTTACCCCTGGCCGCTGTCACCAACTCCAAGGTAGTTTGCTCATGCTGCAGATACGCCTTTACAGTAGACACCATGTTGGGAATCAAGTCATGTCGTCGCTTCAACTGTACATCAATCTGGTGCCAAGCATTTTTGACCTGCTGGCGCATTGCAACCAACCTGTTGTGGATGAAAACAACCCAAACAAGAATCGCGGCAACCAGACAAGCGAGTATTACAAAGTAGACCATCTGTTACCCCACAAGCAACAAGCAGGACTTCGCTAGTATATCGCAAGTTTGGGGCTGTAATCGCAAACCTTCGTGACTAATAATCATCTAATTAAACCTTAAGTTAGATTGTGAAATTGAGGCTTTGGCTTGACCTTGGTGCAACACAAACGCACAATTCCCAATGGGTTTTGGAGGTATTTGATGGCTTTGACATCTTGCAGTGAATTCATTCCTAAATGGATTGCCTGGGAGACTACCCAACGTTGCAACTTGAATTGTCAGCATTGTCGTTGTGCGTCTGACCTGAACGCCCCGTTTGGTGAGTGGACGACTGAGCGGGCTTCGAAAATGATCGATGAAATTGCAGATTGGGTAAAGCCCGTGCTGGTGCTATCTGGTGGCGAACCTTTGATGCGAGATGACATCTTTGAACTTGCAGCTCATGGCACCGCCCGTGGACTGAGGATGTGCATGGCCACTAACGGTTTGCTGGTTACTGACGACGTCTGCCATCAGATGAAGGAATCTGGCATTAGAATGGTGTCACTGTCACTTGATGGGCCTGATGCAGATGTGCACGATAGTTTCAGGCGTGTTAGCGGCGCTTTTGATGCCACCCTTAACGCTGCGAAACTGTTTAAAAAGCATGACATTTCGTTTTTATTTAACAGCTCGTTTGCAAAGCATAATCAGCACACCATTGGCGACACTTTTAGGCTTGCAAAATCGTTAAACGCCACCGCCTGGTATATGTTTATGATTGTCCCTACTGGCCGTGGCGCTGATTTGATGAAGGATCTGATAAGCCAGCCAGATTATGACGCGATTTTGGAGTGGCACTATGAGCAAGAAAAACGCGAATCCGAAATCCTGATGCGGCCTACCTGCGCTCCACACTACTATCGATTGGTCCCACAGCTTGGGATTAGGGATGGTTCCAGGTTTAAACGCCGCGACCTGACCTTTTCAACTGGCGCTGGAAAGGGCTGCGTGGCTGGACAGACAATCTGCTTGCTCGATGCCTTGGGCAACGTAAGACCATGCTCATACATGGAGCAGTCAGCCGGCAACGTTTTTGAGCGTTCTTTTAAGGATATCTGGGAAAATTCAGAATTGATGCTTTCAATGCGCGATTTTGAATCCTACAAAGGGCGCTGTGGAGTGTGCGAGTTTCGCAACGTCTGTGGCGGCTGTCGAGCCAGGGCATATGCAATTACTGGCGACCTTTTCGCTGAAGAACCTTTTTGCAATTACATCCCAGGAAGCTTCAAATCACCTTGTTAACCACTTGGATTGACGAACTGTTACGGCGGCCAACGGATAGATCCACTGTAAGGTTAGTAGCGAAAAAACTCCGTATAAAATCGCGTAGATGGCGTCCAATGAACGCTCGGTCTTCAAAAACACAAGGGCTGGGAACAGGCTGAATAACATAGCAACAGCGATGGATTTCAGCAAAACCAGCGGGTTGACAGCAATAACCACAAATCCTAGTAGAATCAACCAGATGCGCAATGGAATCTGGACAAATCGCAAGGCAGCATCCAGCACCGCAAGCCATCTCTTGGGGTGGCCAAGCAAAAGATGGCAAAAACCCATGTAGCGCAGGCTTTCGCGCACGTTGCTCCTGGCCCACCTTAAGTACATTAAAGACAGCTTTTTGTAAGTGTTTGGCACGTGGGTCAAGGCAACAGCGCTTGATTGATACTTGGTGGCAAGCCCCTTTGACAGGATCAAATTACTTAAGGCGTGGTCATCTCCATTTGTACACTGCTTGCCCAGAAACTGTTGGTAGCGCCAATCTTTTAGGCCGTCTTGGATGGCAGACATCCGATATGCAGTAAAAGCGCCTGGACATACAAAAACGCTGGAGAGTTTCGATTGATACGCCCTAGTGTAGTTGAAACCATAGCGGTATCTAACCGCCAGCATCCTTGTGAGCGCGTTGTCGTGGCGATTTCGCACCTCGATCCGGCCTGCAACGGCCCCGACAGCTAAATTGCCCACCAAAGGCGCTAGGATGGCCCTTATAGACCCAGGTGGCAATTCAGTATCCGAATCCACAGTAATGACAAAAGGCGTCTTGACACGCAAGAAACCGGCATATAGGGCCGCTCTTTTACCCTGGTTTCGGCCAAGGCTCATGACGGTGACCCTTGGATTCCCTTTGACCGCTGCTTGGATGTGTTTCAAGGTATCGTCAGTCGAGCCATCATCAACAATGATAACCCTTAATAGATGCTCAGGATAATCAGATGCCAGAACCGTCTGAATGGAACTAGAAACTCTGGCCCCTTCGTTGTAGGCGGGAATTACAACCGTTACTTCGGGTAAATCGTCGCCTGTCAATTGGGGGATCGGGCGATAGATCAGCCATAAAATAAACCGCCAAGGAGCAAATGCTGTAATGGCAACGATTAAAACAGGCCATGCGACCAAGGCTTTCCAGGAGCCAAGCATCTGTTTTGCAATGAAGGCCTTTGATTCACCAAATCCTAGCCCCCAAACGAGATACCAGGTCACAGCCATTGCAATAATGATAAGGCCTGGAATTATAAGCGTTGGCAGCTTTTTAAAGGTTTGATGACCCACTAAGGACCTCCAAGGGGGGAAACGCAAACGGGCATTTGACGAATCCCAACCGATTATATTCATAAACGAGCTGGTTGTTGAGGTGGAGGGGGGACGGGGCCAGGGACGGGGCCAGGGACGGGGACTGGGACAGAGACTGGAGGCGGAGGCAGGGACGGAGCCAGGGGCAGGGACGGGGACAGGGGCGGGGACGGGGACAGGGGCGGGGACTGGGACAGAGACTGGAGGCGGGGGCGGAGGCAGGGACGGGGACAGGATTAGAGACAGGAGGCAGGGGATTCGGATTTTTGGTGGATTGAGCCTGTGTTAATGACCGGCTGGTAATTTGGAATTCTTGGTTCAGGGCAAGGTAGTACTAGGGGTTGGGTGCGCAGACACCGTTGTCGCAGAAGCCACTTATGCAGTCGCGAGCCCCGTTACGACAGTAGGCGCCATCTTCGCACTTCTTACAATCGCCACCACCGCAGTCAACGTCGGTTTCGTTACCGTTTGGCTCCTCGTCCCAACAGTGGATGATGAGCGTTGTGCTGGGCAAGAAGCCATAGTTAATACCGTGTTTGTTGTGGTAGACACGATGACCGATAACAGAAGGCTGACCGAACGTGGTTATCACTTCACCCTGGACAGCAACCGGATCATGAAGTTCCACCAGGTCCCTGCTTGCAGTTGATGGCGTCGTCACGAGGGCCGAAGCAACCCTAGCTCCCTCGCAAAGCAGACCTGGCCCACAACAGAAGTACATCTGGCAGAGACCACCGATGCAGTCGCTATCCTCATCACAAGGCTCGTCGTTCGGTAGGTCAGGCAGACATATGCTGTTGCTCAGGTTATCCGGGTCAGGATCGCAGTGAGCACCATCATCACACAGGTTATCGAGTTCAACTTCACCATCCAGACAACTGGTCAAGCACTCGCCTCCATACTGTTCCACCTCGCCATTACAGTACGCAGGAAGGAAATAGCCACAATCATCAGATGGATTGCTCGGGTCTTCGATACAGGCTGAGTCGTCGTCAACATATTCGGACCCACAATAGAAGTCGTGCTGGTCACAGACGGCGTCGATTCTGCGTCCTTGGCAAGTCGTCCAGTCTTCGCAAACAGCAGCTGCCCAGAACTCGCTTGGAGGAGTCATAGTCGGGCAGTCGTTTGCCTGGTTACAGCAGATTCCAGCCTCACAGCAGAAGCCATTGACGCAGCGTCCATCTAGAGCGTTAGTGCTCAGCTTGTTTTCACAGTCGCTGTTTTCGTCACATGGGTAACCGTTTGAAACGTTAGCCATGCAGACTCGCTTACCAAGCTCATCAGGATCACAGTCACCATCAGCAACCGCAGCTGCATCACATGGATCGCATCTGGCAATATCGTCGCACTTGGTGTCGTCATCTTGACCGTCGGTTTCACAGTTATCCAAACACACTGGCGGTGTACCAACCCACTCACCACCACCTATCTCAGTCGTTGGGCAGGTGCCAGTTGGAGATGGGCCACAGAATGTTGGGATGTAGAGACCGCAGTTATCGCTGAGAGCACCGTCACAGGCGCAGCCGTCGCGAACAAGCTCGTTGCCACATCGATTGTCAATACAGACAGGATCAAATCGCTGGCCTAAACACAAGGCGGCGTCTTCGCAAGACGGTGCAACTGTGTACATTGCCGGACAGGTTAGTGCGCCTGCCACGTCATCACTTGGGCAACAGTCGCCACTATCGCAGCAGTAGCCGTTAGCCGAGTGACCACTCATGCAGTCACTATCTTCGTTGGAGGCTGAACCGTTTGGCAAGTCAACCTGGCACCATTTCAAAATGGTTCCGCTGACATAGTCATAGCCGATGTCCGGGTCTGGATCGGTGGCTACTGCAGGATCACAGTGAGCGCCTGGATCACAGTCCGCGTCGTCTTGACAGAAGCCTGGGCACGTAGGCTTGACTTGTACCCATGGTACCAGCGGGCCATCATCACCACAGTAGACGGACTTGGCCAAACCACAACGATCCGCCTCAACAGTTATGTCACAGCCCGAGTCATCTGGTACCAGTACTGCCACGCAGGTGTTGTTGATACAGTTGGCATCAACACGCTCTCCCTGGCAGTAGTTGATAGGATTGTCAGGGTCTGACCAATCGGCATTAAAGCAGTACGGGTCTTGCGTGTAGTGAGCAGGACAGATTGCGTTGGCAGAGATCCAGTCGATCGTTGTTTTAATCTCCTCTGGATCAGTTCCATCAGCAGGAACAATCCACTCGTTGCCCGGACAGCAATCGCCACTGTCACAGCAGTAGCCGTTCTGGCAGTGACCCGACAGGCAGTCCAAGTCCTGTGGTCCAAGAACTGGGTCAACACAATTGGCGCCGTTTGGTAACAGAGTTTTGACACGCAGGTCAAAGGAGAACGGGCCAATGCTAAACGGAGCGACAGCCGCGGTACCAGGAGTATCAACAACGATATAGTACTCGCCAGGCTGCAGCACGATGTCAATCTCTTCTGGGTCGGCGTTTGGCTGCCATCCACCGGTTTGTTCGCACCTTAGGAAGCCATCGGCACAATTGCCAAACTCATCGGCTGCTTTCAGCATCAAGACCAAGTCTCGATCAGGCTGATTCAGGACGATTGTGGCTCGCTTGGGAACACTCAGGTCAAACTTGTAGACACGATCTGGACCATTAAATCCACCACATGCCGCTGGGTCAGCTATCGAGTTAATCGCGCATGTAGTGTCGCCAGTCTGGGTCATCGCGGGGTTAACGTCCTGATTACCAAGGTCGAGGGCAGTTTCACAGCGGTGGGATGGATTTAGGTTTTCTTCATTGCTGCCGCGAATGTAGAGTTTCCAATCCCTCAAGACACCGCCATTATCCTCGCCAGTGTCGCAAATCTTCAACTGCCAAATGCCAGACGCTTGCTCACCCCTGAAGCTGCACATCGGCACACCAGCCATCGCCAGTTGCGTTGGATTGAGGAAGGGATAAGGCACCGGTATCGACGTGTCAAAGGTGTTGGCCATGTTCTGATTGGAGCCACCGATGTGGTTCCAAATAATGTGGTCGTAACCCTGGGGATCAACCAAGCTGATAACCAAGTCCGCCAGATACTCGTGATCCAGTCGTACCTTGACATCGACCGAGTCGACATATGCGAAGGAGGTCAGAATTTTCAATTCGGAAACCACGCATCCAAGCTTATCGTCGATGATCAAGCCGAGTTCAGGCTCAGAGGCCGCAGAGACACACTCAGGGCCAATACAGGTGGGAACGCAGGAGCCCTGCATGTAGCCTAAGTAGCCGTCCTCACAGGAGTCCTCGATACCACACATGTCATCGCCGGCGTCGAATGGGTGATCACCCCAACATGGACCATTACAGTTCTCCAGCAGAATGTGCTCACACCAACCAGCGATGCAGATGTCTTCGGTACAAAGATTGGGTTCGTCCGTGCAGACAGTGCCATCGGGTAGTGGTCCCTTGGCGCACACATAGCTACCCCAACCAACGTTTTGACAAACGCCATCGTTACAGTCGTCTGCGATAGTTGAGCAAGACACATTTTGTCCAGTGTATCGGCAAGTTCCAAGCCCGTCACACTGGTCAATTGTGCAGCCCTTACCATCGTTTTCGCATTCGGTCCCTTCAGGCTTGGGATCTGCGATACATGCGTCAACATTATCATCGCAGATGCCGACTGCACAGGCGCTGTCGGACCCAGCACAGCTGCGCACTTCTCCACCCTGACATACACCACTTAAGCAGAAGTCAGAAATGGTGCAGTACAAGCCGTCTTCGCATGGGGTATAGTTCAAAGCCTGCTGCTCCTTACAGATACCGTCTTCAGGATCGCAGACGTTTGCCAAGCACTCACCGGATGCCGGGCCACACACGACCGGGCCATCTACGAGTTCACATTTCTTTTGCGCATTACATATCCATTCGGACCCGTTGCACTTGTTACCGTCCTCTGCGCTCTCGCATTCTGAATCGAGGCCTGATGGACATGTACAAAGCATGACGCCGCCGGGCTGACAAATACCAGCCAGGCACTGGTCACCACCAGTACACATCTGGCCATCATCACAAGGGGTTCCATCCTCAGCGGCTACTGGGATGCACTGACGTAGGTCCTCATTACAGGAGCCAACAACACAGTCTGTATCAAGTAACGCACAAGAGCGAGGAGTACCACCAACGCAGACCCCGGCCTGGCAGTAGTCGTCTTCAGTGCAATACAGGCCGTCTTCACATGCAGTCCCGTTTGGTTGCATTACTGGCTCGCAAAGTCCATTTGCTGGGTTGCACTGATTCGCCAAGCAACTGTCAGTCGAGGGCTCGCATGTCACGAGAGTATGGGTACAAGTACCTCCGGTTGCAGGATTCTGACAGACATCAACTGTGCAGGGGTTACCATCGTCACAGTGTTCATTGGCATAACAGTCAGCAGGTTCAACATACAGCGTGAACTCTGTCAAAGCACCAGTGTCGCTCGGCAAGCCGTCTGACACCATTATCGTCCAAGTGCCGGCGAGTGGCCTGCGCTCAAGCTCGGCCATTGTCCCGGGGCTTCGAACCGGGTCGTAGTCGTAAATATCAAAGAAGCCTGGACTGTTGCCACCCTTTGATTGCCGCAGGACCAAACAGTCACCATCGTGGCACAAGGTAGCCTTGAGGTCGCCAGCACTTGGATGCTGTGTGCGAACTTTCACCCTCAGCTTGTTCACGAAGCCAGGTTCATACAGAACAAAGCTCCTGGTCACCCCCATTGAATTGTTATCTGGAATATCCACAGGTAATCCAGCGGTAAATGGATAGATATCACCGGGGATTGTTGCACAGCGGCACAGGAACTCGCCAGTGTCTTGGTCGAAGTCTGTTGCAGGTCTACAGGTGCGCTCCAGCAGCTGTTCGCAATCGTCCACATCAGGATCGCAGGCCAGGCAAGCCTCGTTAACCGCACATTCTGCGTGTTTGCTACATTCGCCACCACAACCAGCGATGACCTCGTGAATACATTCGCCCGTCAATGGGTCGCAGGAGTCGATGGTGCATTCCTTGCCATCATCACAATCGGTTGGCGTTGGGACGCACAGCTCGTTCACACATTGATAGGTTGCACACTTGTCGTCTGTTGGGCAGTCCTCGTCCTCGTCACAAAGAATCAGATCATACTTTGCAAACAGGTGCCATTCCTCGAACAGACCATTGTGGAGGGCTGGATAAGTGTCCCGAATTACAACGTTCCAGGCACCAGCAAGATTTGTGTTATTAAAGGTGTCCAGGTCACCAACTGAAGGCACGCCGACGTCGTAGGTTTCGTACACGTGGAACATGTTGTCAAAGATGGACTTGTCCTTTAGTCGTACGGTGTAACCAGATGGAGAGGTAACGTCAATCTCAGTGTCGCCACGATAGTAGTGTTGTGCTTTAACCTTAATCTGAACGTCCTCGACCATACCAGGCTGGAATACTGGAACTATACAACTGGCTTGATCTGGAGCCGCGCCAAAGTTCTTATTGCAGGACCAAAGATTGATATCAAACCTCTGCCCCTCGATAGGCACACAATAACCTAAAGCCAGATTACAGGCTTCGTTGATGTCGCATGAAAGCGAAACACCATCAGGACCAAACTTGTCGTTCAAACAAGGTTTGCAGTTCGGTCGTTGCTCGTTAGCGCATTCTCCAGCATTACAGGAGTCATCGGTGCAGACCTCGAAGTCATTACATTGGACATCAATTGTACAAGGAGGATATCCATTTTCCAGGAAATTCAGATACTGGCCCATCAGCTCGTTTACGGTTTTGCCCCCGCCCTGTTGGATTAGGCCAGCAAATGTAATGGCAGACGCGATGGATCGATAATTCGCGTCATACTCAAGACCGTCGTAAGTAACGACTGACGCCCATTCGTTGGAGTTGCCGTCTCTAAGTACCTCACGGCCGCCAGCGCCAACCACGTGCACCAACCAGTCATTCCAGGAGTTGTAAAGAGCATTGGTTGAAAGGTCGAAATTGTAGCCATGCAGGAAGTTTGCGCCATTCACCGGGCTGGACTGCTTAAACTCGCCGTCTGCGACAGGCGATACCTTGAAGATATCGTGCAGCACGGTCGGTAACTGGGAGCCACCATCAGTATAGAAGAATTCGCCGCCCTCCAAGTAGATGCGCCCACCATTGTTGGCGTATTCCAGTAAGGTCAAGGCATCGGCATCAGACAGGGGCTGGTAGTTACCGTAGACGCCCAAGACCACGAAGACGCCGTCAAATCTGGTCAAGTCGGAGATACGATCAAGATCCGTGATGATTTGTGCACGGCGCCCGTTGGCAATGATGGCATCCTTAATTGCCTGCGCACTTGGGCTTGCACCCACAACAGGGGAGTACACCAAGTAACCATCTTCCAAGGCAACGCTGACCTGAACCTTAACCAGAGATTCGAAGGGGCTTTGAGGTATCTTTAAGGGATCGCCTTCGTCCTTAGTAACCAGACCAGCGATGTAGTCTCCAGCGAGGTTGTCTAGGCAATTTGGTTTGAAGTCCATTGCGCAATAGAAGTTGGCGCCAGAATCAGCACCGCAGATACCGGCCACAAAGTTCTGGTTGGACTCACAACCGTAGCCCTGAGAGAGGATCGTCTGAGAAATAAAGTGGGGACTATCCAGGGGTGGTCCATCCACATAGGAGCTTGGGAATCCCCACGTGTTCCAGGTGACGTTCTGAGAGCCGTCTTGGTCGTAGTAACACAGGAAGATACGGTTCCACTCACAAACACCCATCTCAATCGTTGGAATGTCTTCACCAGGACCCGAGGTCGCCTTAACGGTGCCATAAACAGGAGGCTGGCAGCGATCACCTGTGGAGGGACACTGCATCAAGATGGACTTAACCAGCTTGTTAGCAACACCAGCTCCAACCTTCACATCGTCAATTTCCCAAGACTCCATAGCGATAGACCATGAAGACCCGGTGTCAACAATGAATCCCAGTTTGAGGGTCTCGGTAAATTTCAGATGGTTCGGCAGGGGTACGGTGATCATGTCATAGGGAATATCCTCGGTTGTGGTTGCCGACCATAAAATATGCCCGCCTACAAAGTCGCCTGTATCAGTGGCGATAACCCTCAATGTAATCGGCGTTCCGGGCTGAGCATGTTTGTAAGCCTGGCGCCACTGCACAGTAGTTTGCTGTGTAAATTGGTTAGGCATCCAGACTTCCGAAATCTGAGCGTCAATCGTAGGTGTCACAACAGCAGTTTTAATCATCTGGGCATTCGGGAACCAGTCAAAGAGGATGTGTTTGTCTGGCCCAAGATCCCCAGCGACAGTCGCCAACTGCCAATGCTGAGTCGCAGGTGTAGAACCAGGTAGGTCGATCTTTTTGTACCCAGCTCCAGTGAAGCTATCGACGTGATCGAATGTTTCAACGTACGGCAGGTCCTTTACGCAGTCAGCAATGAAAGCGTGCTGACACTCAAACCTGCCAGTCTCTTGATTTTCAACGCACAGTTCCCTTGTGCAGGGGTCGCCATCGTCAAAGTTTTGCTCACAGAACTTGTTGTCAAAGCAGCAGTCTGTAGCTGACCAGATGAAACGACAGTTGTTCATGATGCAGCGGTCGGTCGTACATGGGTTATTATCATTACAGTCGGCATCCTGGGTACAACAGGTCTCAGATCGCCTGTTGTTATAGCAGACACGGCTGATACAAACATCCACCGTACAGGGGTCGCCGTCATCACAGTCTTGGGCTACATTACAGCAACCAGGCAGGGGTGGCCCCTGGTAGCAGGTTCCTAGGTCAAGATTACAGTAGTCGGGAGTACAGTCGTTTTTGTCGTCACACTGGGAATCAGCGAATAACTGGCGCTCCTTAGGGCTTGCCCATGGTTCACCGGTAAACGGATGGGCATCCAAGGGCGCGTAACAACAACCTGGCACGATGTTGTATGCCGAGTGGCGGCAGCGGTTCCTCAGGCAATAGTCAGCGTTACAGTGGTTATCGTCTTGACAGTCGTCAGAAGTGTGACAGCAGTTGGGAATGAATTCGTTTACACACTCGTGGTTCACGCATAGGTCGGTAGTACAAATGTCGTTATCGACACAGTCGCCATTGGTGTTGCAGCAGCCATCGATCCAATCGTTTTGGCACATGCCATCAAGGCCGCAATAGTCGTAAGTACAAGCTTGGCTATCGTCACAAACGGGGTCCTCAATGTTTTCCCAAACGTCGGAGTTAGGAGCACCTGGAGTCCCCTTATCACCATTTCCGAAGGGTGTGGTTGAAACGCTAAATGTTTTACCTTGCCACGATGCGGGGTCATTTGGATTCGCTGGGTTTTCAATGGTCGCGTTGTCATAGTAGGGGTTTCTTAACGAGATGGACGCGCCCGAAGGAGCCACTCCGGAGTAAACGACTTGGTCGACTATCTGGTTTTGTGGGTCTTTCAAAATAACGGCGTCACCGCTGTTGGACAGGAAAAAAAACAGATACTGGTAGTCACATGTCACTCCACCGTTTAAGTCAGGGCTGGCATTTCGACACAACACTGCGAAACCCTTGGGAGCTATCGTGATGTTGGAGCCGATCTGGTGGAAGTTACCCCCAAGGTCTGAAAGCGAGTAACCCACAAGATTCACCGGAGCGTCACCTGGGTTGTACAGCTCGATCCATTCACCGTCGGCGTCAGCCCCTCCTTCCGTTGCCAGCACCGGGTCGGCAAAAATCTCGTTGATAACGATTGCCGACTGGTAAGGCAAGGTACAGGGAGTCGGGTCTAGGGCTCTGACGACGGAAGCGCGGGAGGACTCGGCCTCCTCGATAGCTCCGACATCTGGGCTGGCTGCCGCGGCAGCACCCCGAATATCCCCCTGTTCAGCGGGTTCGACACTAACATCCGCTTCCTGAGCACAGCCCGCTACCAAGAAAATCGCGAACAGCATCGACAAGAGCGTTGTACGCGAGGCAAGGTGGAATTTCATGGTGCCTCCTTGACTGGTGGTGACACTAAAACACGCAAACACTGCACACCCCAAAAAAGGGCGAACAGATCGCACAAACAATAAAAGCTGCTTTTGCAAGCAGTTACGCCCATTTAAAACACAAAACCCAGGCGGCCTTTAAACCGCCAGTACTGAATGAAGCACCTTTTGTGCCAATTTGGCGGGGCGGCTGGAAAAATATTGGGGGCAGGATCGGGGGCAGGAGGCAGGAGCAGGGAGTGGGGCGGGGACAGGAGTAGGAGACAGGAGCTGGATCGGGGACAGGGACGGGGGCAGGAGACAGGGCAGGATCGGGGACAGGAACAGGGGCAGGAGGCGGGGGCGGGCTATTTTGGTGAGATGTGATCGAGTTATTGGTGCGGTTTTGGTAAAACTGGGCTAGAATGCGCTGGTCTTGTCTGACGTAGGCTTTTAAAGTTCAAGGAGACATTGATGAAAACTTCTAAGGTCCTTACCGTTGTTTTGGCTGCTGCTGTTTTGGTTGTGATTGGATGTAAACAGGAATACACGCAACCTGCAGAGAGTGCGAAGCCGGCTGAACCGGCCGCTGAGGAAAAAGCGCCCGAGGCCGAGCAAAAACCAGCTGAAGAAAAGGCTGTTGAAAGCGAGGAACCTGCACCAGTGGCAGAACCCGCCCAGGAGATTGACCGCGACAAGCTGACTGCCTGCTATCAGGAAGTCTACTGTGCCCAAAAGAAGGGCCAGATGGACAAAATTGAAGAGATCTACAAAAGTCATGGCTTCGAAAAGCCCGAAGATTTCACTAAGGCTTGGATCGAGGCAGCAAAAGACACCGAGTGGATCACACAAATTGCGAATACTGTTGGCAAAAAGTGCCAGTAGATTCTGTTTTTTTAGGCTGTCCTTGCCACCAAGCTGAGAGTCGCACTACAAAATCACCGTCCAATTGATGTCTAGGGTTACTCATTAAGCGGGGCATCCATTGGAACCACGAACAGACGGCCGTTGATCTCGTTTCGTCCTATGTAAACATCGCAGCCGAAGGTTTTCTTGACTGTGGAGTACTGCATCACCGCTTCTGGTAACCCCAAGGCGACAGTGTGGCCATTTTGCAGCAAAATTAGGCGGTCACAGAACAAAAGAGCGATGTTCAGGTCGTGGATGGCGGCTACAATGGCCGTGCCTGAGGTCTTGGCCAAGGCGGAAATCCTGCCAAGTAACGACACCGCGTGGGCGATGTCCAAGTTTGCGGTGGGCTCATCCAAAAGCAGAACGTGGGGCTCTTGGGCTATGGCCCTTGCCACTAATACCCGCCTTTGCTCGCCTGCTGATAGCTCGTTGTAACCCCTGTTGGCTAGATGTGTAATCTTTGTAAATTCAAGTGCATCTGCCACTATCTTTTTGTCGTGGGTAGACTCGAAGAGGCCGCGAAGATGGGCGGTTCGTCCCAGTGCTACAAAGTCGCGAACGGTCATTGGAAAGTGCACCCCCAGCGAGGCTGGCACAAAAGCCACGGCTTTTGCAGCTACTTTTCTGGGGACTATAGCCGGATTGATTCCCATTGCTTCAACACTGCCCTTGGAAGGAGATATGAGTCCAGCCATCATGCGTAAAACGGTTGATTTTCCCGCTCCGTTAGGCCCAAGTAAGCCTACTAATTCGCCCGGTTTTACCGACAGGGAAAAATCTGAGACAGCTTCTACGTCTCGACCATGATAGGTAAACGAGATGTCGTTGACCACCAACGTGGGGGAATTTGGTTCTGGTCTCATGAAAGCCCCTCGGAGCGCCGCAACAAGTAAACAAAGAGAGGGCCTCCGATTAAGGCCGTCAATACACCAACTGGTGCCTCGGTTTGAAACACTGGGAACATCAACCTAGTGGCCAAGTCAGCAAGAAGCAGGAACAATGCCCCAAGCAGCGCAGAGGCTGGAATGGTGATCCTGTGGTCCGAGCCAACCATGGCCCGAATCGCGTGGGGCACGATCAAGCCGACAAAGCCGATCATTCCTGCTACGGACACGGCTGAGGCAACAAGCAAGGAGCCGGCTAAAAAAACGCCCTTGGTGGTTCGAATTGGGTCGACGCCCAAAGACGCGGCATCCTCTTGGCCTATGGCTAGGGCGTTTAAACCATTGGCCAGACGATACAGGATTAGCAGGGCTAAGACTGTGATTCCAAGGGAAATTCCAACTGCTTGAGGCGAGCGTATGTCAGAGGATAGGGTGCCCATCAGCCACATAAGCATCTCTTGTGCCTTTTCGGCCTTTACCACCGATTTCAAAAACATGATTACTGCTGATGCGAACGTGTTAAAGACGACGCCGACCAGCAGAACATGGTAAGTCCGCAGTTGTCCTAGGCGGTCTTTTGACAACTCCCAGGTCATCAGGATTGCAGCAAGGCCACCTAAAAAGGCCATCGCGGATACCCCAAGCTGACCGAAAACTGCGCTGATGGGCAGGATCATGGCAAAGGTTCCGCCAACAGCGGCGCCTCCGGCAACACCAACGATGTAAGGGTCTGCCAAGGGATTGTTTAGAACCGCTTGAAAGGCCAGGCCTGCTGCGGCCAATGATGTCCCAACCGCCATTGCAAGAAGCGCCCTTGGCAGGCGTTCATGCAGTAACACCAAGCGATCAGAGGGGGCCGTCCCATTGAAGATGCCTACAAAATCCAAACGGCTGACGCCAAGAAACAGGGATAAGAAAACGGCTGCCAGTAGCAACACACCCAGCAGGAATAGAAAATGGGGGTGAAATCTCTTCGGAACCAGGTTCATTCAGCTACCTCTTTGGTAGGTGGATTGGCCTGGTACACTGATTTGATGGCATCTGCAAGTTCAATTGCACCTAAAACCGTCTCGGGACCTGGGCGCAGGATGGCAAGGTTCACTTCTGAGACGTAGCGACCTGATTTGGCGGCTTCAACACCTGCTCCGGCTAGGACTGATTGTAGGTCACTGGCCCCAACCATCCCGTTTATGACAACGTCAGGTGCGGATTGAAGCACTTGTTCAAACGACCACGTGGGAAAGGTCAACTTGTCTGCATCGACCACGTTTTGAACTCCCATCATGTCCATAAGGCTGCCTAAGAAAGACGTTTTTCCAGCTACAACAAGGGGGGAACGGCCGACGATCATTAGCACCTTGATTGGGTTGCCTTCAGGCAGCTTTGCCCTGCCATCCAGGGTTTTTAGGTCCTTTTCCAAGGTGGCCAGCATGTCGCTTGCCTCTTTTTCCTTTGAGATTGCCTGCCCTATTTCATGAATTCCACGTTTTAGGTCATCGATGGTTTCAAAATACAAGGGGACTAGTTTGGTACCTGAGGCGGAAAGGAGTTTGACAAGACGCCCTGCCAAAACTGTGGGAGAGCCTATTACAACGTCTGGTTTTTGGGCTAAAACCGCCTCAACCGAAACGTCCAACATTCCACCAACTCTTGGAACTTTCAAGGCTTCTTTTGGGCGGTCACAATACCTTGTCGCGCCTACCACGTTGTCACCAGCACCAAGGGCGAACAAGATTTCGGTGGCGTTTGGCAGGATAGAGACATATCGGGGGTGAATTTCAGAGGCGGCCTGCTCGGGAGCTTGGGCTGGAGCGTGGTCTTTATCCGCGCATGCCACAAAGGAAACGGCGATTGTAAGCAGTGCCAAAAGCTTGGCCATTGGAACAAGGGTCCTCATATAACAAATCCTCACAAGTTTTTTATAGCACCCATCTGGATAGCCACATCTCAAAAAACAACAGACTATACAGCTCCTTTCGATAGTCTGCCTTATAGCTCATGTGTGCGTCGATCATCTGATTGACGACTTTTGCGTTGAAAAAGCCCTCTTTTACAAGCCTGCTGGTGGTCAGGTGGTCCATAAGCAATGGCTTGAGATCGGTTCTGAACCAGTGTGCCATTGGGGCGCCGAAACCTTTTTTGGGGCGGTCTAAAATCGAATCTGGCAGCCGGCCCCTCAACATGCGCCGCAAAAGTTTTTTGGTGGTACTGCCAGACATAGACCAACGAACTGGTATTGAAAGGGCCAAGTCGACTACGTTTTGATTTAGCAAGGGAGCGCTGACTTCAAGACCTGTGCCTTTCGAGCTCATGTCAACTTTGGTTAAGACCACCTCGGCTAGATATAACCTGGCATAAAGGACAGACAGTGCCTTCATGGGTGGCCACGATTCAAGATTGGCAGCCCAAAAGTCAACGTCTGGGTAGGGACTGGTAGTCGCGGTTTTAGACTCAGGAGACAGGACATCTGAATCAGGGGCAAAGCTCCCAAGCCAGGCAAAATGTCTGTGATAACGCGGGTATTTTAGTCCACGAATGAAGCGCTCCGCCTTAAATCTGGTACTCATGTTGCCTTCAGAGGCAGGAAGCAGTGTCACCAGTTTTGGCAGAATCTGACGGCTTAACAACGGGAAATAAGAGGCCATTTGGCCAAGCCTATCAATCGAAAACGTTGGATAGCCATAAAAGAATTCATCCCCCCCATCACCTGAAAAGACTTTTGTCACGTGTTGTCTTGCAAATGACATCAGGGCGTAAGTTGGGATTAAGGATGAATCAGCCAGTGGTTGATCAGCCGTTTGAACGACGCGGCGCAAGCTTTGAAGCGCCTGCATTCCGTCCAGTTGCAGGGTCTGATGGTTGGTGCCAAGAAAACTACTGACCATCTGTGCATGTGAGGATTCGTCGAAGGAGGCGTCGTTAAAGCCAAGGGTAAAAGTTTTGACGGACGTAGCATCAGCTTGCTGTAGCAAGGCGACAAGCACTGCTGAAGAGTCGATCCCTCCAGACAAGAGCAGGCCTAGTGAATCGGATGGCCAAGTTTGCAAATGATCCTTGGTGGATTGCAGTAAGGCCTGCCAGATTAGGGCAGATGCCTCTGAAAAATTGTCAACGGCGATCTGCTGGGAAAATACCAAGTCGTGATAGCGCCCCTCAGTGACATTTCCTTGTTTAATCAACACGTAGGCACCAGGGGGAACTTTTTTGATGCCCTGAAAGATGGAGTTTGGGGCTGGGACGCAGTCCAAAGTCAAATATCGATACAGTCCGGTGGGGTCAATTCGCTTTGGCACCTCAGGATGGGCCAGCATGCTGGCCAAGGACGAGGCAAAAACTGTTTCCTTGCCAAAAACACCCCAAAAAAGCGGTTTCTGACCCATTCGGTCACGCGCAAGCAACAGGGTTTGGCTGTGCAGATCCCACAGTGCTAGGGCAAAATCGCCATCCAGGTGCTCAAGCATTGAAGGGCCGTATAGAGACCATAGGGCTTGAATTATTTGGGCGATATTGCCTTGGGTGACCTGGTATCCCTTTTCGATTAAGGCGTTTTGGACTGAGGCGAGATTGAGGATCTGGCCATCAATGGCTACCAGCATAGAGGCGTCGGCAGATTCGCAAAAGTGCAAGTCTTGGGCCGCAAAAAAAGCCGATTCAAGATGCTTGGTCTGGAATTTTGATGGCACTTGCCTTGCGCTTGCCATTTTGTCGAGGATCTGAAAGTCGATGTCTTTGGCAGATGAGTCTTTTATGAACCCAGCGAAATTAGCCATAAATCCTCGGATGTTTTGGACCTCCAGCAACCAATCACGACTTGGCGTCGCCAAAAGAATCCAAGTTGAGAGCTTCGCGAATCAAATATGATGACTTGTGTTGACTTTCGAAGTATGTCCTCATGGATAGTTCTGCCAATAACCCAAAGAAAATAAATTGGAAACCCGCCAAAAACAGGAAGATTGACGCCAGAAAAAATGGATCGGAATAAAGCGGCTCGCCCCAGATCAGCTTCTTGATGGCGGTCCAAGTCATGGAAAGACAGCCAAGAGCAATGGATAAAAGCCCCCATTTACCAATAAAATACAATGGCTTAGTTGAGTAGGCCAGCAAAAAACGGACAGTCATAAGGTCCAAAATAAGGCGAACAGTCTTGGACAAGGTGTAATTTGAGCGACCAAACTGCCTAGGACGGTGATTTACTGGCAATTCCACCACAGACCCACCTGCCCACTTTACATAGGCGGGAATCAGTCGGTGCATCTCGCCGTAAAGTCGAAAATCTTTTAAGACCTTGGCATTATAGGCTTTTAAAGTGCAACCATAGTCGTGAAGCTTTACACCGGTGACTAGGGAAACTAGTCCGTTTGCGACTCTGGAAGGGAAGGTTTTGGAAAAAAAGGGGTCCTTTCGTTCACTTCGCCAACCTGAGACAAGGTCGTAGCCTTCCTCAAGCTTGTGAATTAACTTGGGAATATCAGCTGGGACGTTTTGCAGGTCGGAGTCCATGGGAACGATAATTTTTCCAGATGCGGCCTTGAATCCGGCGTCAAGGGCTGCAGTCTGCCCAAAGTTTCTGGCAAAAACTATCACCTTGACCCGTGGGTCTTTAGCGGCTAGCTGCTTTAAGACGGCTAACGAATTGTCAGTGCTGCCGTCGTCACAAAAGATTAATTCAAAGGGGCGATCAAGGGGGACTAAGGCCGCGATGAGTTCATCGTACAGTGGGTAAAGGCTTTCACCTTCGTTAAACACTGGGAGCACGACCGATATGTCCGTAGAATACGCATCCATCGCGACACATGGTATCATGTTTATCGCCTTCGCTGGGAGGCCAAAATTGTTTAGAAAGGCAACATGAAAGATGGCCCTGTTGGGCGCGTGTTTTTGGGAGTGATAGATGACTGAACGCTATCCAGGCAAGCCAGCTGGTAAGAAAACGCAACCTAAGACTAAGCGACCAAATCACATCATTACTGTTATCTTGGGGGTTGCTTTTGTTTTGCTGGCGGTTGGTGTGCCGGCAGCGCTCATGTACCTGGGCAGCGGCGATGACTTGGATGTGCTGAGCCAACCGCTTGAATCAAATGCGGCGGTGACTGATTTTGAGAAGGCGGCTCCTGCAACAAGGGCTACTGCTACTGAGGTCATCAACGAGGATTGCCGCAGTTATGTGTATCAGAGGTGTAATGCGCTTAGGATTGAGCCAAGGGAGTGCGTGAAGTTGGCTGCTGAGGCCATCCATGTGGATCCGGAAGGAGGGGCGCCTCTTTGTAGGGAAAGAATGGACCCCATGGTAGCCGACGTGGCGCGATTTGCTGAGGCGGCTATGCAACATGCGGCGGCGGCTGCTGAGGTTGGGGCGGAAACTGAGCGCCTGGCTTTGGGACAGGTGGCTGAAGTTGATGACGGGTCTTTGGTGGCTTTGGGACAGGGCAGCAATGATGAAGCGCGGGTTGATCCGTCTCAACCAGGGCAGCCAACACAAGATGACGCAGGGAGACAAGCAGAAAATGGACAGCCTGCTGCTGAGGGTCAGGCTGCGGTTGCTGGTGGGACCGAGGAGAAGCCCGAAGAAGAGGCCCAGACTGAAACTGCAGCCTCAAAGCCGGAAAAAAAGCAGTTGACTGTGCAAGAAAAGGCTAGGGCCTTGACCAGAATGCACCAGGTTTTAGAAGAGTTCCAGCGTGCGGCGTACAACTATGGTCAGCCGACTGGGCCGCAGGTGGCTAGGATACAGGAGCTAAAGGAACTGGCCGAAAAACTGGATACTGACGAGGCTAGGGAGTTGTATAACCATCTGGTCAAGACTTACCAGACTCCAGAAATTATCCAGCCTAGAATCAATCCGATGCTTGACCCAAGCACCATCGAAACGGTTGGGGAATCCCAAAGAATCGAAGCAGGTGTAACTGACAGGTCCCCCACAACGAGCCCAGAAATGGATAAGGTCAGGGGCTGGATGGATGAGGCCAGGAAGGAAGCTGGTTTGCCAGCGGCACCTGCCGCGGCCCAGCCAGATCAGGTGGCACAACCAACCGCGACGGTGGAAAGTGCTTCGATCTCCAGTGAGATTGGGTCGGTTTCGCCATCGTCAGTCGGGCAAGTCACCTCGATTAATCCTTGAACAGTCGTTTAATCTAGTTTTAGCCGCTTACCAACTTCGTTTAGCAGAGTTCTGTAGTCGTGGGCACCTCTGCCTGAGGGGTTTGCCTCGAAAACTGTCCTAGTGGATTGGCCAGTTTCTCTGATATCAGCACTGGCTCTGATTGGCGAGAGCACCAAGTTTGGGTATTGGCGGTTCAGGATGTTGATGACGTTTCTACTGGCTCTGGTTCTGCCGTCGAAGAAAGTTGGTATCAAGCCAAGAAGCTCGACCAGTCTTCCGGAATTATCACGCAAAGATCTCAAGGTATCAGATAGTTGGCTGACACCATGGATTGCGAGGTAATCGCATGAAACTGGCACAAGGACGGCGCCAGCAAAGGCAAGCATTGCCTCTGTCAGCGGTGACTGGGCGGGACTGACATCGATTATCACAAGGCGGTAGTCGGCTATAGACCCAAACTGCTTGCGGACCAGAGGGCCACTTAGGCTTTTGTTGTAAGTCAGCTCATTTAAGTTTTTACCCACTGGTAATAAAAAAAGATTTTCGCGCAACAACTGGACACTGGTCAGTAATGTGGCCTGCCCTCTGAGGACTTCTGCTAGGCCCAGTTCGTTGTTTACCTTGAACAACTCGGTCAGGCTGCCTTGAGGGTCTGCGTCCACAAGCAGGACTGGTATGCCCTTGGCCGCAAACCCAGCCGCCAAGTGAAAAGCGGTAGTGGTCTTGCCTGTGCCACCCTTTTGATTGGCTATGCATACTCTGGCAGCTTGATAGACTGGTGGGGCTAGGCGCTCGGTTAAAACGGTCCTACAGGGAATAGAGCAAACGTTGTGCTCCACCCCTTCAAATGGCAGTGATTGATAGGCGTACTCCTGGGCAAATCGCTTGCCACAAATCTCACATTCCAGGATTTTTGCCTGTTTTACTGCGGACGTTCGACAAGTCTCACTGCAAAAGAACCTGGTTTTATCCCCATCACGATAGACCTGGAATCGCTTTGTTAGGGGGAATTTGGTTTTACAAACCTCGCACTCATACAAGATATCTGCCATCTTCAATCCTTTGGAAAAGAAAACAAATTACCAGCTCCAAGCTATCAAGCTATTGATGTTTGGGACTGTTGTTCATAGCAGCCACCACACATCAATGATTGGGTATACAGGAAATTTCAAAATATCTGAAGACTTAAGTCCCACCTGAGTGGGGAAATTACCAATTGCGATGCCCACTGACAACCTCAGCTGATACCAGGCGTGCGTATAAGCGATGATGGTGGTTGGGATTTCAGCCCCTTGACCAAACAGGTACCGTCCTTGAACTGCTAGCCACAACAAGTCTTTTTGGCCGACCAGCCAACCTATATTGGCGCCATACATGAAACCATGTCGGATAGGCTCGATGTCAAGGGAGTAGCCAGTCTGGAAAGACAGGGCCACAGCGTCGATGAACGGCACTGACACTGTGGTGTAAACGGCCGCTGAACCTGGGACATTCTTTTTCATAACCGAGATGAACGACTGCTGGTAGTTGGCGCTGATGGCAAAGGCAACCTTGGGGTGGTCCACCACCTTGAAACGAACGGCAAGGTTGGGGGTCAAAAGCAGGTCCAAGATTGGGTGGGTAGCCACAGTCACCCGGTCGATTACCCCATATTGGAGTGGCGAAAAAATGCCGACAGTAAGCTCGCCTTCGTCCAAAGTGTAGGCAGTGCCTGAAAAAACACGCCTGATGTTTCCAAATTCGGCAGATGCGTTTAAGGGAACAAGAATCCCAATCAACGCTGCTAGGAATGTTGTAACTATAAATCTGCCCATGGCGCACTCGGTTTCCCTTGCGAATGCTACATGCGGAGTCGATTCATGGCAAGTTGGAGGCTATTTTGGGTCGCTGATCAGTTTTAGGTCATCAAGGTTTAATCCTGCTGGGTAGCCGTAGGAGACATAGCGATCATAACCGTAGGAGATTACTGCGAATGGTTCGCTGGAATGGGCTGTGTGAACACCGTCGGGGATGACTAGCCTCCAAACGGCCCATTCTTGATTAACCCCTACAACGTGGTAATCGCCGAACTGTGGCCCAAGTTCGGTGGGCTCGACCAGTTTTGGTTCGTCTTCAGCCTTTTCTTCGTTTATCTTGGCGATGTCATCCATGATGTCTCTGATTCGCTTGAAGGTCAGGTCTTCTTGCTTTAATTCCTTGCCGTCAAGATAAACGGGCACTCCCACTTTGGAAATTATGCTTACGCAATCGTAGGTGTATTTGTTGGGAGCCAGGAAAACGTATTCAGTTCTGAATTGCTCTACGGGGACGGCCAAGATAAAGGACGGGTCGCCAGTCCTGGCGTCGTTTGGACCGATACCGCCAATGTTTGGATCTGGTGCATCTTGGGCCGCCAGGAATTGGCCGACCAAAATCGGTTTTGTGGCCACAATTTCAAAGTTGCGATCTGACTCGAAATCGATCCATTCACCTCTGTTTAGCAGGGTGTTTCCAACCACGGGTGGGGAGGTTGTAACCATAGTGTTGTTTTCAGCGGCCATAATCCGCCAAACATCCTTTTCACCACCCCTGGGATAGCTTTGGGTCGCTATGTACTTCTTGCCCCAGGTCTGGACAGGAAATAGTTGCATTTCAAGGTGATCGGCGCAGCAGGTGTTGTAGGAGATGCAGTCGTAATTGTTGCGGCAGGACACGTCTTTGGACTCAAGACCTAAGTTTTTGGGATATTCGCAAAGGCAGTCTGAGCGGCTGGTACATTCCATCCAGTGGCCGTTGTAGTCGCAGGAGCCGTCTGGACAACAATGGTTTGTGTTTGGGGCGTTAGCAGCTTCGCTGCCTCCAAAGACAGCGACCGGATGATTGCTGGTTACCGTGGATCCGGTTAGATCGGCTCCAATCGCATCTGTTTCAATGTTTAGAACGTCGTATCTGTTCAAAATGAAGGACCTGGTTTCCCCGGGCTGCATCGCTGGGATGTCTTTGCCCTTCAAAGTCGGGGCCGTGACCTGCACCACCACTTCGGTGGGGCCATTAAATGTCCCGATAACAGTCAAAAAGCCCTTTAAATCCGGGAAAGTCTGCTCTCTGGTCATAATCATGTGATAGCGACCCAGGGCATTTGTTGGTAGCAAAATCGAGGCATCATTGGAAAAAACGCCAACGTTTTCCAGTGGGTTAAACTGATAGGCGGTTATTGGCATCGTGGATTTTATGCGATAGCCAATTGGTTTCAGGATGGTCCCGTCTGCATCCCAAAACTCCTGCGTTTGGGTCCCATCTTCTTTTTCTATCGTGTGGGCTCTAGGCAGATTGAAGATCCTGAGCCCCATTGGCGGGATTGGGTCGTCAGGAAATGGATTTCCAGAACTGTCGTTTAAAACAGGCCCGTAGGCGGTGTCAATCTGAACTTTAACGCCATATTTGCTGCTGGTGTTTGAAACCACTATGGCATATTGGGCCCCAGCGGCATCGTGATATCCGCCCTGCCCGCCTCCTGGAACAAAGGCGTTGTCCAGGTCCACCGCCCAGTACTCGCATCCAATGTAGGAATTGAGCTTTTCCGCCAGTTCACACAGGCTGATGCAGTTTCCAAGCTGGCAGATTTTACCGGTGTTGGTGGGGTCGCATTCCTGAGCGACGACCCAGTCATTTGAATCTTGGTCGCACCTAAGAACAGTAAAGTCATCCAGACACTTGCGACGGCCAGGGACACATGAGGTGCAGCCTAAGGGGTCTTCACGACAGACGCCATCTGGCGCACAGGACTGGGTTCTGTAGCCGTTTCCCTCTGCATTGCACACAACCAATCCAAAGCTGTCGTCAGTACATTGAAGTGGGGTCCCAGGGATGCAGACTTCAAATTCCCTGCCTAAGTAGTCGATTTCCGTATCTGTGTCTTGCGCTGCATCTAAACGGCCTAAATCGTCTTTGATATCCAGGACATCGCTTTCAGACACACCTGAAGAACACCCCAAAGCAAACACGGCAAGTAAAAGCAGTCGTTTCATAACTCAATTCCATGCCCAGCGGTTTGGGCTTTTCTAGCTCTTAGAAATATACAGAAAATCCGGCGGCTCCAAAAAGGCTTCCGTTACCAACACCAAAACCAAAACCCTTTTCCTTGGTGTCAGTGGAAAGGCGCCCGGTATTCTGGGTTAAAACAACGTCCTTACTGGTTAAAATGTTAAATGTAATTCCTGTAACCAAGTGGATCGAAAAGTGGTCTGTAAGAAATACCTCGGCCACGAGGGGCAATTCGATATTTACTTGCCAGGTATTTTTGGCGGACTCGACCACTGGACACGAGGCTCCAGGCTCGCAACCAGCAGCATCACGACGCTCGGCGGTAATGGCCGCTCCATTTTTCCAGCCGACATCCAACTTTACCCCAACGCCAAGATTGACCTTTTCGAACCTGGCAAAATCATAAAGTCCAGCTAGGGCAAAGCGGACGGCAGTCCTAGGATCTGACTCGGTGGGTTTAAAAAGGTCAAATCCCAAAGTACCCCAAAGCACAAAATTACCCAAATGGTATTTAAGACTTAAACCAGACACCCCACCCAGGCTTTGGTCATAGCCAATTCCAAATTTACCATTCATATCTCGCGCATCCACAGACATGGGGATGCTAATCGCCATTACAAGCGCCAGGATTGAAATCAAGCGAGCAAAAGGTTTCACGGATTTCTCCCATCAAAGGGCCGGATGATTGTAGCGCAGGTTGATGGCAAATTCACTTGGTTGGGGAGGGAC
>Ga0255347_1000994_pt1 | contig 48517 bp, 50 predicted proteins | sample wastewater_treat_2_FD_192479 | JGI IMG/M metagenome (GOLD analysis project Ga0255347, IMG submission 192479) | Wastewater microbial communities from Lulu Island WWTP, Vancouver, Canada - plant24 | ecosystem: Engineered > WWTP > Wastewater > Unclassified | place: Canada: Vancouver, British...
CGATTTGTTCTTCTACGCAGCCGCACCAAAAGCAGAGCATAGACACAAACGCCATGTCTGCATCTGACTGAGAGTCGTATCCTTCCTCCCATCTGCCGTCATAGAGAGCCTTGAACTTATCACCGGACTCCGATGCTGATGCGTGAGCGATAACACCGTCATCATCGAGGTACGATGCAGGCTCGACAGTTTTGGAAGATACACGAGTGCTGCGCTTCATGAAGGTGTCCAGCAGTGTGCGCAGAGCATCATCATTTCGGGTGACAGCGCCGCCCCGGAACATATCGCCGGTCACGGTCACAAAGCGGTTCGTAACGCCGGGGAGATAGACCTCAAGACCATGCTTGCGGTTGTTGATGTAGTACACGGTCTTATCGTAGGCGAAGTCCGGAGAGAGCTTGAAAAAGCCGCGCAGACCGGAACCGGAGGGAGATCTCTCAAAGTAGGCATCGGGAAAGATACCGAGGATAGATGCCGCAACGTCATTGAGTGAACCATCCTCGCGGATACAGTGGTCAATGTCGATTGCGCCGATGCCCTCGGAAACACGATATCCGATGCCGTCCCAGCCGCCGATAGCATATGCTTTCATCGCAGTTGCAAAATCGGCGAAGGTGGAGGCATCATTGGTCTTTGCCATGTTGCCTGTTTTCGGGTTATACGGCACCTTGGTCGGTCTGCCGCTACGCTTTTCCATCTTCCACACGCAGAAAGAGGCAGATCGTTTCAGTTCGTCCGGGATATTGACGAAATTTACTTTTACAGACATTTACACACGCTCCTTCTCATTGCTTTCGATACCAAGCTGCACGGCAATGGCAGTATTGATGCGGTCAAGGACAGCGGCATCCTCAATTCTTCCGACATAGCTGCGGAGCGCAGCCTTGCCGATGGTCGTGATCTGTTCGGCAAGGATCATGGAGATGTCGAGCATCTGATGCCTGTCAGCGATATTGTCGGGATACAGTTCCGTATGGCACGGCAGTTCGGGCTTTTTCAGATGTCTGGTCAGCGGCAGAACCGTGACTGTATCTGAATGCGTGTTGCCGATGTTATTCGAGACAACGACAACCGGGCGGCATCCCGACTGTACGCTGCTGTACGGATGACTGCCGAGATCGGCAAACCAGATGTCACCTCGCTGTGTCGCTTTTCCGCACTCCTTTTGCTTATTCTCTGTGTGAGAAGGTGCCGAGAGATACTTTCTCGGATCAAAGCCGAGACCCTTGTGATATTCCGTTTTCATGCGGTTATTCTTTCTTCCCATAAATTTCACCTCCAAGTGATAATAGACGTTACCAAATTGCCGCCGTTTTGTCGTCAATTAAGCCACGATCATACAGGCTGTATATCGTTACAATCTTGCTTTCACAGCGGCGATCAGTTTCTCTTGCGTCACATCTTCGGATGCTAACGCTTTGAGAACATCTTCATCGACTGTGTCTTTCGTGACAATATGATGAATTGTGACCGTCTCACTCTGTCCCTGCCGCCAGAGACGGGCGTTGGTCTGCTGATACAGTTCCAGACTCCATGTCAGCCCGTACCAGATGAGGATATGACCGCCCGACTGGATATTCAGACCATGACCGGCTGATGCGGGATGTATCAGTGCAACAGGGATTTTGCCGTTGTTCCAATCGGAAATATCCGCACTGTCCTTGATGTCACGGGGAGCATATCCGCATGCGGTCAGATGTTCTGCTATCCGGCTGCGGTCGTGCTTGAACCAGTAAGCGATCAGCACCGGCTGTCCGTTGGCGGATTCGATCAGATCTTCGAGCATTTCCAGCTTTCGGCTGTGAATCGTCCGCACCTCTTTGTTTTCATCATACACAGCACCGTTGCTCATCTGGAGCAGCTTGTTTGAGAGTGATGCGGCATTGACGGCATCAATGTCCCCGTCCTCCAAAGGAATAATGAGGTCATGCTTCAGCTGATCGTAAAGTTTTCGCTCTGCTGTATTCATCGTGACCTCATGGTTGACAAAGACACATTCCGGCATAGCCAGATAGTCAAGTGCTTTCATAGAAATCGTAATGTCGGATATCTTTTCATAGATCTGCTGCTCTGCACCGGGTCGGGGAACATAACTGAAAACAACACCTGTGCTTGGATTCATTGAACCCGGTTTGAAGTAGGATTCACGGAAACGACCGATAAACCGACCGAGCCGTTCACCGCCGTCAAGAATGCCGATTTCCGCCCACAAGTCCATGAGACCGTTGGAGGTTGGTGTGCCGGTCAGTCCCACCCAGCGTTTTACGAACGGTCTGACTTTCCGCAGCCACTTGAAGCGTTGGCTCTGGTAGTTCTTGAATGATGACAGTTCATCAATTACGATCATATCGAAATCCCAGCGCAGACCGTTCTTTTCGTAATACTCCACGAGCCATTTGATATTCTCACGGTTCACGATGTAAATGAAAGCGTTGTGATTAACTGCTGCTGTACGCTCTTTGACAGTGCCGACAATCAAAGAAATATCAATATCTTTCAGATGATCCCACTTTTGCACCTCGGCAGTCCATGTGTCTCTCGCCACACGCAGCGGTGCGATCACAAGAACCTTTGAGACCTTTAGTTCATCGAACAGCAGATCGCGGAGTGCAGTCAGTGTGATAGCAGTTTTGCCTTAACCCAAGCCCATGTCAAGAAATAACGCAGAGACCGGATGACTTTTGATATATTCAATACAGTAGCTCTGGTAATCATGTGGCATGAACTTCATAGGGCATCACCTCCGTAATCATCAAGTTCCACTGGCAATGCTGTGATCTCCAGATCAGGAATCTCCGCACCGATGCCCTTCGGAAACGGCGTGCCGGGAGTCCATGATAAGATGGCAGCGATGCAGGGCTGTATCTGCTGTACCCGATCAATGCAAAGTACCGGAAATCCCAGCTTCATCAGCTGACACCGCCTTTTCCGCTGTAAGGGACGCATCATTTTTCCCGGTGCTTTCAATTCCACAAATACCGTCTTTGCCGGAAAGAAAAGTACAAGGCGGTCGGGCAGTCCGTTTGCCGTCTGCGATGTCAGCTTGTAAGCCACACCGCCTGCATTCCGGACTGCCTTTACGAACTCGTTCTCAACGACATATTCTCTCATTGGCAGCCACCGAAGCCTTTCCAGTCCTCGCACCAGTTGGTCGGCGGGAACGGGTCATAGCCGTATCGGTTCTCATGACAGCACCCGCCGTTATAGTAGCGGCAGTTTTCACAGCACTGGTCGTAGACATATAGTTCCTGATCGCTGTGGTCGTAATCCTCATAGCCGCCTCGTGTGCGGTTCTGGTAGTCAGTTGTATATGAATGATGCTTCATGCGTGTTTTGTATCTTTTTCTGTCCTTGAATGTTCTGCTCATGCGTTGATCTCCCTCCACTGTGCTGCCGGCATGGTTGCGACCTGCCAACCGATACCCTCCAATGCTGTAGCTCTGTCATAGGAATCCACATCCTGCGATGCCCGTGTAATGGCATTGGACAGTCCGTAAAGGGAGAGGTCGCCGCCCTGAATGAGATAATTCAGAATATTATCCTGTTCCGGCTGATTGAGGTCGTATGCCTTGCCGGTCAGTTCGATGACATCCTGCACTCTGCCTGTGATCCTCGCACCGGCACTTTCTTCCAGTTTTCCGACGATCTGACGGAAACGAGCTTCTTCGATGGCTGCAAGCGTGGTGTCACGGAGCTTCAGCATGAAAGCCTTGTCCTCGGCTTCAAGCGTTTCATCCGCATAGAGAACAAAGCTGTCCTCCATTGCCTTGGCTGCTCTGCCGACATGGGTACGGCGTTCTCCATATGAAGGGCATATCATGCCATTTGTACAAGCCAAAGTATAAATCAAAGGCTGTACAGATACAGCACCAAGACCAACCTCAGAATTAGATATTACCACGCCAGCCTGTACGATATCACCGACACAAGCCATTTCCAGCCTGTGATTGACAATCTTCAGATACAAGCGGTTTTCTGTAACTTCACAGCTCATGACCTCCATACCGTCCTGCCCTGCAAACAGCGGCAGCACCGCTGATGCGATTTCGAGATTGTCGATACGGCGATAGCGGTCGGACAATAATGCTCTTGCGATCTGTCCTGCACCGTAATCCATGGTGCGAACCATGTAACTGTTGCCCTTGTCGGAGAACCATGCGTTGACATTCTCCGCAAGCAGATCGGGTTTCTGCTTCTGCATCATGTCGTAATATTTTGCAGGGATGCCGAGTGCCGATGCTACCTGACGATGGAACAGCTGTGTCGTACCGAAGCTGTGATTGCCACCAATATGGAAAGTCGCTCCGTCATTGTCCAGACGGAATGCCTCTGCTGCGCCGATATAGTCCTGTTTTGCTGCATTCTGACGCTGAAGTTCTGTCAGCACCTCCGGTAATGCTCTGCCTTGTTTCATAAAATGTTCCTCCTTACATTCATAATTAAAATGCTAATCTTTGAAGTAGTACGAACCGGTATATCCTGCTGAAGCTAAACATAAACCGTCTGCCCATTTCGGATTCTGATTCATGATACCGCAGACCTCATCGACTGTGGTGCTACCCTCCGGCACTTCGAGAATGACCTCATCGTGTACATGACCGATGATGTCCAACCCTGCAAGTTCAATACGCCGCATAGCTTCTGCAAGCAGATCACGGGCGGTTGCCTGCGTGATATTTTCCGTTAGCTTTCCGCTGTAGGTTTCCTGCCGAATCCGCTTGTTGTTTGCGCCGAGTCCCTCATAGGTGACCGTCATACGCCCGAAGCGGTTCGGCTGCAATTTCGGTTTGATGTATGCAAGTCTCCGACCGGATGGCAGTACGATCCACAGTGTATTTGCCGAAAATTGAAAACCGACACGACCGACCGTTCTGTCCTGATGGTCTTTGATCGTCTCAACAGCGGCTTTCTCTACCGCATACCAGAATTTCACGATGTTCGGATTTGCTGTTCGCCATGAATCAATGATGTCAGGCAGCTCCGATTCCTTCAAGCCCATATCCAATGCACCCATGGAGATCAAAGCCCCCGATGCACCGCCGTATCCGCACGCCAATTCTGCAACCTTGCCTTTTTGCCGCAGTTCACCGTTGATGCCATGCTTTACGACAGGTACACCAAACATCTGTGATGCCGATGCACAGTAAATGTCCTCACCACGCAGGAATGCATCCAGCCGCCACTGCTCTCCGGCAAGCCATGCCAGAACACGAGCCTCAATTGCAGAAAAGTCTGCCACAATAAAGATGTGTCCGGGTTTAGCAATGAGCATGGTGCGGATCAGCTGCGAAAGGATATCCGGTGTATTTCCGTAGATGCTTTCGATCATGTCAAAACAACCCATTTTTACAAGGTCTCGTGCTTCATCCAGTGTGGCAATGTGGTTCTGGGGTAGATTTTGCAGTTGAATCCCACGCCCAGCCCACCGTTGGGTTCGGTTTGCACCGGAAAACTGAAACAGTCCATGCGCTCTGCCGTCCTGACAGATGTATCTCTCCGCCGCCTGATACTTCTTCACAGAGGATTTCGCCATTTGCAGGCGGAGCTTCATCATGTCGAGAGCTTCTGCATCGACGCTGTGCTTGTCCAGATCGGCAATCAGACTTGACACCTGCTTTTTGCCGAGAGAGTCGATCTCGATGCCACGCTCCTCCAGCCAGCCTTTCAGCTGTGAGACAGAATTTGGATTTTCAAGACCTGTCAGCGCATAGGCTCGTTTGGTCATCTCCTCGGAGAGCATCATATTGCAGATGATCGCCTGCTGCATAAGCTCCTTATCGATCAGGACACCACGGTCATTGATCCGCTGATCCATGTGGTAGTAGCCCCATTCCTGTGCCATCATCGGAAATGCTTCTAATTTGTGGCGGATATCCCGTTCGGTCTTTACATCCTGAATGCAGTAGCTTTTGAATCTCGCCCAATCCTCCGGGGCATGTTCTGGGAGGTTGCGAGTTCGACTGCCGTTTGCCTTTGTCGGCTTGCAGGGAATGGAAAAGTAGCGTATCAGCCGTTCACCTGCATCATCCTTCTGCTCACCGGTTTTCAGCACCTGTGCCGCATTCTTCAGCTTCAGCGGAAGTGACAGTGATGCCGCCCAGACCATAGAACACTGCCATGCATCCGGTGACAGCCTTGTGCCGAAATACTTTGACAGACACACACGCTCGAATTGTGCGTTCCATGCCGATTTGATGATGCTGTCATCAAATATCGCATCTATGACCTCCTGCGGAAGCTGCTCCCCACAGGCGAGGTCTACACAGCGGACTTCCTCATTATCAAATGCGTAGGCAAAGAGCAGAATATGGAAATCGCCCTCCACATAACGAAAAACACCACAGTTGACAAGATCAACATCGGAATAGGTTTCCAAATCAATGGAAAGTACACGTTTTGCCAAATCATCACCACCTGTTTTCTTATGTAAAAGGGAGAGAGCGTGTCCCTCCCTGTGCTGTTCTTACGACAGATAATCCGGAAAATCATCACCGAGTGCTTCTGCATCTTCCTCGCCCTCAATCGTCTCGAAGTCCGAGGCTGCGGTGGGCTTGCCTGCAAGACGTTCACCGTGGCGCACAAGCTGGATGTTCTGAAGACCTGCCGCCACGCCCTTGTTACCGGATGCTGCAAAGCCGTAGAAATTTACGCTGACATTGCAGTAATCACCGCTGCCGCATTCCATCGGGTCGAGAATTGGCTGCACCTTGCGGTCAACGATCTGCGGCGCATCCTTGGATGTCGCATTGAAGAAGAAGTGACCTGCGTAGTTCTCATCGTCGGGACGGTCGATATCGCCGTCATGCATCGGCAGCTTGAGATTTGCAGGAATCTTGCCGTTCCACTTCTTGGTCTTGGCGGCTTCCTTCGCTGCCTCGATCGCCTTGTGGATCTTCGTAAGGGTCGCCTTGTCATCCTTGGGAATCAGCAGGGAAACGGAATACTTCGCCTCGCTGCCGTTGATCGAGGCAGGCTCCCAGATGTTTGCGAAGCTGATGCGGCACGGGATGACCACCTTGGTCGGGGAATTGTTGATTGCCATAGAATTACCTCCTGAAAATGTAGTCCTTTGTTTATTCCGGATCAGGCAGGACAGAAAACTCCTGATCGGGTGCTGTGAGATCAACAGGCTCTCTCGGATCGCCCTCCGGCACGAGTGCCAGCTTTCCGAGCGGCTTGGCGACATATTCACCGAGCAGCTCGTTGAATTTTTTCTTGCCCATCATCTTCTCAAACTCGGTCAGTGTGATGAGCTGCTGCTTGTAGAGGTCGGTGTAGCCGTTGGCGACCGCCGTGTCTACAACAGCTTTTGTATCGGTGAAGATACGCTTGCTTCTGCCCTCGACCACCTTGTAGCCGGGGATCGAGACACCGTGGTTGATCGCCTCACTGCTGACATACGCAAAGACAGCTTCTATCCATGAACTGATGCGGTTCAGCGTTGGCAGTATCTCGGCAAGTTCATTCAGAGAGATCAAGCCGGGCTGTTTGAACACGGCAGTCTGTGTATCCGCTTCGTAGGGTGCAGTCATATCACTTTCCTCCGCCGACTCAAAAGCCCCGGCATCAAGATCAAGAAAATCTTCACGGCACAGAGCCAGTGCTTCATCGGCGCACGCCTTGCAGACAGGCTTTGCACGGCAGAATCGGCACCAGTCGCCGGGATGCTGTTCGCCTTTGCCCTCATACGCCATTTTCGCAATGGGTCTGATGCTTTCGCCCCAGTCCTCCAGCTCCTTGCGGCTGCATTCAAAGGTCGAGATATTTTCAAGACGGGGTTGGATGATGCTCATGCGAACGATCTCGATATCGTAAATAAAGCCATAGGCGGCTAAGCCTCCGAGTGCGTACAGCATCATCTGGCTGTTGTGGTCTGCATCCACAAAAACGCCTTGCCCGGTCTTAAAATCACAGATATGCAGCAGTCCCTTGCCGTTTTCGTCTCTGCCGACGATCAGCATATCCGCAGTGCCAAAGCCAGAAGGTGCGATGTGGCTGTAATCCACACGTTCTTCCACCATCACCAGCGGTTCGCAGCCGTTTCGCCGCATCTCCTCAATAATAGAGATGACGAACTCTGCATACACATCGGTGATCTGGTCGATCTCCTCCGTGTAATACTCATCAGACTGCGGTCGTTTCACCCTTTCGTGCAGATACTTGCGAACCTTGTATTCGCAGACCTCGTGGGCAAACGTACCCTCGGCGGCATAGACGGAGCTTTCATTGGGGAATCCCTCCTGCAAGCGGACTGACGGCGGACAGTGAAGCCACTGCTTTGAACTCGATGCGCTGAGAAGCGCATGAACATCCGGCATAGCACCACCTCCGATCAGAGCTGCGACACATCCGTGAGGAATGCTTCGTACTTGTCCGATGACAGTTCGCTCACTTTGGCAGCCCCGTAGGTTTTGAGGATAGCACCGATCTTCTCGCTGTTGCTGCGGTTTTTCTTGATCTTCTGCACGATGATCTTGGTGATGTAGTCAGCAGTGACTATTGGTGTCGGCTTGGGTTGTGCTTCCTGCTTGGGTGGCTCGGAAGGTTTCTCCGGCTCTGTATTCCACGGCAGATCATCAGCGGAGAGGATCTCCTCGAAATCATCGGGGTTAAGGTTCTCCATGGCTGTCGATTCCTTGGGCACGCCGTTGATCGTCATGTCTGCCAGCTCCTTTGCCATGCCCGGCTCCATTGCGCCGAGAAGCTGGATCACGCCGCCGAAAATCGTGCCTAGGCCGTCGATCAGTTTCTTCGGGTCAACTGCGGTAGGCTCCGCAGTTGTGTTTTTAGTCTCCGTCATACAAAAGTTCCTCCTCTTCATCATCATAGTCGGAATCTTCTGTGTCGTTATCATCAGGATGATTGATACGCACGGAAATTCCGCTGTCATCCACAGTTAGGTCGAGCAGCTCCGTGTGCAGTTCCATGTCCGGGAGCATTGCAGCCGACTTGGTGAGAAAAGTGAAGATGTCGGCAATCACAAGCCCGATATGAGCTGCTCCTGCATCGATCTTCATCTCCAACTTCTTCAGCGTGTCGTCCGTTTTTGACTTGGTTTCGGTCGGCGGCTTATCGTCGCTCTTACGGCTGCTGCCGTTGTAGCGGCACTTCGGCATTCTGTTGCACTGATTTTCCATAGGCTTTCCTTTCTGGTCTGTCATAGACCCATGTAATTCGGACTGGAGGATTTTCAAGTCCTCTCATGTATTGTCGTGGGAGAGTACATTTGTAAGGGGTCTTAGAAAAAATTTTTTGCTTTGGTCAGTGCGTAGCGCAATCTCTCGTTGACAGACATCTTGGAAATACCAAGGAACTCTGCAATCTGATCCTGTGTCACGCCATCCCGATAGTACATCACAAACACCTCACGCTGCTTGTCCGTCATAGCTGCCAACATCTCTTCTCTTGTTTCTCTGCGTTCCACTGCATCCTGCGGATTCTCACCCATGTGTCCGTCATACCAGTTGAATGCTCTGCGATAGGGGTCAGCGGCAATCGATTCCATTTCACCGCCCTTATCGCCGTTGTACTGCGATGAGAAATCCGATGTACCTGTGCGGCTGCCGGTGCGGTTCATGCTGTTCTGCTCAATGCGGTGTTCACCGATCAGCGTAACTGCTACGAACCACGGCTGTGTTTTGAGAAATCCCTCCGGAAGTTCGTAGGTCTCCTTCAGTGTGTCCTTTTCCGAATCTCTCAGCTTATTGAAGTAATACTTGAAATTGGTGCAGTAAGGCAGCCAGACCACCGTGCGACCGGAGCGGTTCTGATACACTGCGAAACCATTGCTGAAAAGGATGCAGTCGTTCATCTTCGCAATCGGCTCACCGGCAGTCTCAAAGAGAACCTTTGGAGTAGGCATCTTCGGTTTCTCACCATGGTTCAGCACGGCAAGAACCTCACCGAGTGTAGTGGAAGCTGTGATCTGCGGGAGTGTTACTGCCATAACACCAGCGGTCTGAGTATTCATCATTTCCATAATCGTGTCCTTTCTGCAGGACACACATCGGGCGGCAGATGCTCAGACAAAATCCCATGCATAAGGGCGCACAGGCAGAAGATGTCATCACGAACAAAGATATTCATTTCGCATACGATTTGATTAGTCGTATGGTAACTCTTGTTCGCTATGAGCATCTGTCCGCCAGTGTGCACCCTGACTAACAAATGATTGATTTTTTAGATTTTATTCGTTGTCCATAAAGCAGTTATCGGTCACATCTCCGTTTCCGATATATGGCTCAAATCCGTGTCCGGTAAAGATCAGCACCGGAATGCCTCTGCGTTGTGCTTCTTTGATCTCTGCGGACATTCCCTCACTGATGCGTGGGGTGATGAGCCACAGTTGAGAACAGTGCTTCAGCAGTTCGATTCCCATGCTCATTCCCATTTCCCGTTCCTGTACGTTGTCATCGTTGAGAAACTGCGGAAAGAAGAGATGCGGTGCGACCGGAATGAAGCCCCGGTAGGCGGCAAGTGTGCAGGCATCACGGGCAAGCCGGATGTTCGCTTTCAGCTCTTCGGTACGTTCCGGCTCAGTGATTGAGTTGGGGCGGAACGGTGAGCAGATGTAGACGTACTTCTGTTTCATGCTATTTCCTGCCTTTCTGTGGAATGGTCGTGCCTTGCTCCGACTGCCATGGCAGAAAAATAGCCGGATGCATAGGCACAGGGGTATCCATATGACACTTATCTCATAGTCGCAGGGCATACCTGTGGCATCAGAATCAGTGCCATATGAACATCCGCTGCCGTATGCATCCGGCATTGGGATATTGTTTTCAGTCAGCGGAGGAGCTTGTCCTGTCCTTGACTGTATCTCTATTGTAACAGAAAAAATTCACCCTGCATAGTTAGAAATCTAACTGCCTGTCAAAGATTTTTAACGACTTTGTAAAAGATAATTTTTGTCATATTTGTGCATAGTATATAATAAAGTACGCAATATCAATTGCAAATAAAGTGTTTTGCACAATTTCGGGTAGTTAGATTTCTAACTACTCCTTAAAAAGTTTGTCAGATTTGTACACTCTCAAAGCGGTGAATGGTTAGGATTCTAACCATAAAGATAGCAACCCTGATCGAAAGGACAAAAAAAGTACAGCCGGATATCTCCGACTGTACTGTGCGATATAATTGTATTGAATGCTTTATTACGTTGTTACTGTGCTTTTCTTCTTTCTTCTGGATTCAGCGGTGCGCCAATCTTCCACAAGGGGCGGCTGATTCATTTTTACTAATGCTGCATTAAAGGTTGGAACTGACCACATATATTTCCGCTTGATCAGCATCTGAAGGAGAAAATCATCATAGTTGTCTTCAAATTTTGCGGAGGATTTCTTTACAAACTCAAATATCTCCTCCGGCTGCATACCCAGACCCAGTGCTATTGCGACCACTTCTCTGACGCTTATCTTCTTTACATTATTTATCATGATGTTGTGGAGCCTGGAAGGTTCTATGGTGGACACCGTGGCGAGTTCTCCCTCAGTCATAGACAGTCTGTCTTTGTGTTTTTTCAGCATGATATAAAAGTCATCACGCCGATGATCCGGAAGTTCGTCCGCCATATTTACTTCGTTCAAAAAGATGTCAAGTTCTTCATCCGTAACATCAACCTCTTCCAATCCACGCTTATCAATGTTATTCAGAGAAGCAGCCGTGTACTCGATATCCCCGTATTTCCATTCCTTGCTAAAAAGCAGACAGCATTTTGACAAATCTTTTCTGCCTTCAGAGGTCATCATATACCCGCCGCAGACTCTCGCGGTGACATATTTTTCATGATTCAAGCATATATGCCCTTCAACGTATACTGCCAACTTGTTATGCAGCAGTTTTTTCAGCCTCGCATTACTGTTTACAAGTACATCAAGCGCACTTCTCTCAATCGTATAGCTTTGATTCCAAGCGATTTTCCGTGACCATGAGTGCCGGGGAATATATCCTCCGTTGCAGCGAACGTTGATGCCCTCTCCATCTTTGATTCCGCATTCACTCATTCTGATTTTAACGGATGCCTTTGGAGCGATGTAGAATTTGCTGACATCAGTTATAGTCTCCTGAATTGCTCTGTCGGCATTGAAGTATTTCATTGTATTCTGTTCCAGAATCTGTTTGTACACGGTTTCAAAAGATGTGACAGGCATTTGCGCCATTGCTGTCATGGATTTTGCCTGTTTTTCCATTTTCCTTATTTCCTCGCAATCAGCATTTTCTGTTAACAACGTCTCCAGATCTGGCTCAATTCCCACTGTAGATAATTCTTCCCAGTAGATGTGCTGTAATTTCATGAAAAACGGATGTGTATATCCATGGATACATTCGTGAATGATCGTGCTGTTTGTTGAGTCGTAATATCTGCCTTGATTGGCATGGTGGTCTATAAGGATCGTTGGCTTTTTAAACTCACGGATTTCCATTCTATCCTTGTCTGGATTGTATACCATGATTTCTCCCGAACTGTCAAGAATTCTGCCTTTGAACTTTCTGTTCGGAGATAACACAGCTTCGGCTACATCATATCCCATATTGTCAGCGAGTTCATGCCCAATGACCGGACAGGGAGATTTCACAGCCTTTTCATAGTATTTTGACAGCATATCATAAACTTCCTGCTCTTTGTGAACTTTTGTCCTGAAGTTCGGCACAAGATAGTCGGTCATGACAGGATACGACAGATCATCTTCCTTGTCATAAATTGATATGTCAATACTATCCGGTGTCAGATCTCCCGCAATTGACCTCTTAATTCTGATACGATACCACTGTGACAGTCTCTCCTGATGTCCCTCACCGATAGCGGCAATTTCCGCTGTAACAATTACATCATTGATAAAGCACTCGTTATCCACCTTGTAAAACAGGTTCTTCTTAACGATGGTATTTATGAATATATAGCGTTCAACATAGTGAATCGTATATGGTCTTTTCCCAATTTTAAGCCTTCTTTGACAATATCGGCTGTTTAGTAGCTCTGTATACTCTTCTGATTCATTCCAATAAAGATAATTGCTGAATGTGATGATCGGCCTTTTTTCACTCTCGAACGTTGGATTCGCAAAGCTGTGATACAATCCGGGCTGGGATGAATCCGGAGCAGTGATCAAGGGGCCGAAATCGCAGATTCGATCTCTGGTTTCCGCTAACTCTGTGAGCATTAGCATTCCTTCGGGGGATGTGTATTCATCATAGAAGAATTCCTCTGTCATATCTGACCTCCTTTTTACAGATGTGCGGTATGACGCATTATCATTACAACTAATGAACAGCGTTGTATCTTTTCTGTGTCAATTATATACTCCCTATTATATCACACGGACTATGATTTGTAAAGACTTAAAAATACATTTTTCCTATTGACAAAACATTACAAATGTGGTATAATACATACAGAAGCACTTGAAATAGGCTAAAAATTGATTCAGATCATCATAAGGCCTTTGAAAAATCAGCGATATGAACAAAAGCACTCGTTTCTATTTATGCAAAATGCCAAAATCACTGTTTCACCAATGAGAGGAGTATCCTATGGCAGATCAGAATTCACCAAAAAAGACGGGACTTGACCGCACCTATGCCGGCAGAAAAAGAATGCAGGATTGTCAGAAATACGCAAGCAGCGATACCGGAAAAGAAGTTCCGGTACTGTGCAGACAGATCCGATTCTTCCGTGAACGGAAAGGTATTGAACAGAAGGAACTCGCCGCTGGAGTCGGTATCAAACCCAATGCGGTAAGCAACTGGGAGAACGGCAGAACCAGACCGGATATCGCACTGCTGCCTCAGATTGCTCAGGTGCTGGAGGTCAGCATTGACGAATTATTTGCAATAGAGAAAGCAGAACCAGAACTGACAGACGCTGAAGGTGACACTATCATTAAGGCAGAATCGAAAGAGGATATTTTGTTGGAACGATATCAGCGGCTTTCAGAAGGGCACAAGAAAGTGGTGTCCTCTTTGGTGCGTCAGCTATGTGATGTGGAAGATCGGGAATTTTATGACAGTATCTCGGAAGATATTCTGTTCACCAAAGGTCTCTGCGCAGGCTTTGACACAGGAACAGAATATGAAGATCAGGGTGAGACGATACATCTGTATAAGAGTATGGTGCATCCGCATATGGACTGCCTGTTTCCGGTCAGCGGTGACAGCATGGAGCCGGATTTCCACAACGGCGACCTTGTTATGGTGCAGAGATTAGAGGAACGGTCTGAACTGTATTACGGTGAGATCGGTGCATTCAGCATTCGCAACGAGACATATATCAAGCAATACAGCAAAAGAGGATTGGTCTCTCTGAATAAAAAGTATAAGCTCATGCGCTTCAATGAGGACGACAATGTTTACCTCATCGGCAGAGTGCTTGGTGTGCTTGATCCGGATGCAATTGTTTCCTTTGAAGATGTACAGAGATATGAACGGGTAAAACAGAGAATAGAGGAATCGGACGAATAGTCCTTTTCAGATAAGGGGGGGCATCGCTATGAATGGCACGAAACGTGTCTATGTAAAGGTCACATCTGACTTTGATTCGACAGGCTATATGCAGCCAAGAACGATCACATGGTCAGACGGTCGTTTATTCCAGATTGAGTCAGTCAAGGATTTTCGTCCTGCCGGTCTGCATCATGACAGCCCGAATGCTGACTGCTACACGATCGTAGTAAAGGGAGAGACGAAATTCTTATTTTTTGAGAGGACAGATCGGCATCACACCAGCACAATTGGCAGATGGTATGTGGAAACTCGCAGAGCAAGCACGCAATAGAGGAAGCAATTATGGCAAAACTGATATTCAGATACGGTGCAATGGGAAGTTCCAAAACTGCCAATGCACTGATGGTACGCTACAATTACATTGAAAAGGGCAAGAAAGTAGTGCTTCTGAAGCCGAAATGTGAGGACAGGGACGGGAAAACAGCTGTAAAATCCCGTATTGGTCTGGAGGCAGACTGTGAGTTTGCAGAGGAATTTCTTGAAAATTACAGTGGTGAGCAGTATGATGCTGTTATCGTCGATGAGGCGCAGTTTCTTGCTCCGGAGGTTATCAACAAACTCAGCGATCTGGTTGATAACCATAATATAACGGTGATATGCTATGGTCTGCGGACCGATTTCAAATCGAAGCTGTTTCCCGGCTCTGAGCGACTGATGGAGCTTGCGGACGATATCGAGCAGATCAAAACGATTTGCTGGTGCGGTAAACGTGCGCATTTCAATGCTCGCATTCTGAACGGGAAAATAGTCACAGAGGGAGAACAGGTGCAGCTTGGCGGCAACGAAAGCTATACGGCACTTTGCAGGAAACACTATAAGGCGGGGAAAATCGCACCATAACACAGTATAGAGTCAGTCCGGAGGTGAGCAGCATGGATAAAGTATATATCGCAATCGACCTGAAATCGTTCTATGCTTCGGTCGAATGCACTGCACGGAATCTCAATCCGCTAACAACAAATCTTGTGGTTGCGGACGAGAGCAGAACCGAAAAAACCATTTGTCTGGCTGTGACACCTTCGCTGAAGGCACATGGTATTTCCGGGCGTGCGAGGCTGTTCGAGGTCATACAGGCTGTAAAGGAAGTAAACACCAAACGATTCAACACTGCCTTTCGGCTCGGTGTGCTGCCGAAGGACGAGAACGGAAAATATCACTTTTCATCTGAATCATTCGATGCAGAAGCCCTTGCCGCTGACTGTTCCTTGAAGCTGTCCTACATTATCGCTCCGCCGCGTATGAAGCTGTATGAGGAGATCAGCACTAAAATCTTCTCCATCTATATGCGGTATGTCAGTGCAGAGGATATTCATGTGTATTCCATTGATGAGTGCTTCATAGATGCCACCGGATATCTGAACACTTATCACATGACACCACACGAGCTTGCCATGACGATGATACGGGAGGTGCTGTATGAGACCGGGATCACAGCGACTGCTGGTATCGGGACAAATCTGTATCTTGCCAAGGTGGCGATGGATATTGTGGCAAAGCACGTTCCTGCGGATAAGGACGGCGTTCGTATTGCGGAGCTGAACGAACAGAGTTACAGAGAACTGCTCTGGTGTCACACTCCGCTGACGGATTTCTGGGGCATTGGTGCAGGTATTGCAAATAGAGTCGCTGCACTGAACTGTCATACGATGGGCGATATTGCAAGACTGAGTACGCAAAATGAAGATGCGCTTTACAAGGCACTTGGCGTTAAGGCTGAACTTGTGATCGACCACGCTTGGGGCTGGGAACCGACAGAGATCAGGACAATAAAATCTTTCAAACCGTCAACAAACTCCATTTCTTCCGGACAGGTGCTGAAAGAGCCATATGACAGCAAATCAGCCCGGCTGATCGTTCGGGAAATGACGGAACTGCTTGCACTTGACCTTGTGCGTAAGGGTGTAGTTACGAAAAAGATAACGCTGACGATTGGCTACGACAGAACTTCGATAGAACTACTGTATCAAGGTGAAATGCCGGAGAATAACAAATACAAGGTCGTAACGACAGGAAAAATATATAAAGGGATCGTTACGAAAGATCACTATGGCAGAGCTGTTCCCAAGTACGCACACGGTACAGGAAATCTGGAAACGTGGACTTCTTCTACAAAAAACATCGTGATTCGCATGATGCAGCTTTATGACGGGATCATAGATGAAAGCCTACTGGTACGCAGGATAACAATATGCGCACAGGATATCATACCGGAAAATGAAATTCCGGAAGATACTGCTCCTGTGCAGCTTGAACTGTTTGTGGATTATGATAAGATAGAGCGTGATCAAGCAGCTAAAAAGAAGAAAGAAGAAAAAGAACGTGCATTGCAGAGAGCGACAATCGTTTTGCAGGACAGATTCGGCAAAAACGCCGTTCTGAAAGGAATGAACCTTATGGAGGGCGGAACAACCATTGAGCGAAACGGTCAGATCGGAGGGCATAGGGCAGGAGTTGACGGAACATGACACATGGTATTAAGAAGAATGAACCTGATGCAAAAAATGTCTATGCGGACATCATTTATCTTCCGCATTGGCGATCTTCTGACAGAACACCAATGACAGCCTATGATCGAGCAGCGCAGTTTTCACCCTTTGCCGCTTTGACAGGGTATGATGAAATGATCTGTGAAGAAGCGCGTGAAGTCGGAGATATGGTCGAGCTCGGCGAATCGGAAATGGAACTGCTGAATGCTAAGCTCAACCTGATCGCTGACGTTTTAGAGGACGGGTATCATCCGCTGCTCAGATTCACATATTTTATCAGTGATAAGCTGAAAAATGGCGGCTCTTATGTGAACATTACGGAACGTGTGCGGAGAATAGATACGATTGAACGGAAAATCCAACTCTATAAAACCGTTGGTATCAGTCAAAGGTATATGGAGCTTGATATGAACAAAATAAGAGATATATCCGGTGAACTGGTTGATAGTATTTAATAGGAGGCTTTTATCATGAAAAAAGAATATGCATCAGAAGGACATGATCTGACGAACCCTGCACCTTTCAAAAACTTGCACATTCCATTACCGGAAAAATTGGAGACAGACGCAGATTTTACACAGCTTTTCCATTGGATGATATCCGATTTTCATCTTGCTATCAATGCATACAAAAAGCGATTTGGATATGGCGATCGTCAGCGGTTGCTTGTATATATTCTCAACGCTTTAAAAGTATTGATGCCAAAAGAGTTTCCGGAGTATATTACGAATTATCCCAAATCATTAGATGATATCAAAGGGCTCGTAGGTCAGATAATCCTCATGTCAATGGACTACACAGGAATGCATCCGGAGGAGGACGGCGCTGAAGAACTTTATAAAAAGGATAGTTCCGATAACGAGTGAAATTGGGGCGGACAGAGTTCCTGTTTTTTGAAACTCTGATGAATCCTTTGTGAAAGCTATTGCCAATTATCTTTCTACGTGCTATAATAAAGAAAATCACATATGAGGAGCTAATGCTATGGCCTTTGAACATATTATAACAGTCTGCGAACATACTACAAAATACATATCCGACCTTGAATCAATGAATGCCTATACACCTTACATCACCGTCAAACTGTACGGAGTTCCAGATACTTGGGATGAAGAAAAGATCGAGGAAGCTATAAACTGCGAAGCTGCGGCAATTCCCCTCGGAGAAATCTCAGGATACCTTGTGCTTGGTGCTTCTTTATACTTAGCCGGCGGCGATATACTCGATTACTGTGACAATGCAGGATATGAACTTGAACATGCCGCATCTGCACTGATGGAGAGGAATGGACCGCTGAATGAGGACAGCAACCTGTTTCATATTACATCCTTTAATGTATCGGAAGATGTCGAAAAGACAGACTTACACAAGCTCCTTATTGAACTTCCCGATATTATTTTCACGCATATGCACGTTACTCCCGACATCATATCAGTTTCACCGCCGCCGCTTCCACATGAGAAAAGTAAGTTGGAACAGGTGCAGGAAGGGCTTGCTATGATGGCTTATCATGAGACTGCGAAGAGAATCAATAAAGAAGTGTTTGGTTATAGTGATACTGAGAAAGTTGATGAGGACACACCGCAGATTCAGATCAGTCCCGAACAGCTTAATATTGCACTCAGAAGAAGAAACGAGGGTGACTCATACCCTGAGCAGTATATTGATAGAAAAGCATGGCAGCCGTTCGTAGAAGCAGGATATGAGGAATGGCTTAAAACGAGAGTTTTGTATATGGAAACAATATAAATAATAAAGCTCTGTTACAGATGAGATCTACCAGTAACAGAGCTTTTTCTGTATACTGCTTGAAATACAATTGTAAGTATGTTATAATATGGATAATCAATATCTCAATGCAGGGAGCATATAACATTAATTTGCTGTTGGAAGGTGCGATAACAGATGAGGATTTAGACGGATTCAGTGATGAACTGATTGAACGAGTAAAGTTTTTGTATGAGAATTAATTAAATAAGTTTGAGGAGTAAACCACATGGACGACATGATAATCGACCGTGACACCTATCGCTCCATAAAGAAAATGTCCCGTGAGGAACTGCAAGGTTTTCTTATGCGTTATGCAAAAAATCTGACGAAGGACAGTCCTGTCATTGATCTTCCGAAGTTGGAGCAGGATATCAAGTCCACAAAGGGTATTGGCGAGAAACGTGCTGAAGAAGTGATGAATGTTATAGAACGCCACATAGGAGTGTGATATTATGTTGCACAAAATACACCTAAAGAAAGAGCCGTTTGAGAAAATCAAGAACGGCAGAAAAACAATAGAACTCCGCCTGAACGATGAAAAGCGTCAGTAGGTACAGGTGGGAGATTTTATAGAATTTTCGCAGATTGACGATTCTTCTCAAAGACTGACAGTGCGTGCCACTGCCTTGCATCACTTCAATTGTTTTGCAGAATATATGCTGCATTGTCAAAGGAAAAACTCGGCTATGCTCCTAACGAAACGCCTGCCCCCCCGACCACATGGATGCCTACTATCCTCGTGAAAAACAGAGAAGTATGGCGTTCGCGGTGTTGAACTGCGGCTGACCGATTTGCAGAAGTTTGTTGATGCACAGGAGCATGGCTACAGCTTCGGTGAAACCTATGAAACAGCACTTTCTGAAATGAAACAGGGACAGAAAAATTCGCACTGGTTCTGGTATGTGTTCCTCAAGATGCAAAGACTGGGAATCAGCGGTACGACTGTGTACTTCTTGGTAAAGGACTTGAATGAAGCGAAGGAATATCATGCCTATCCGGTTCTCGGCAAGGCTTATTGAGATAAGCGATGTACTACTTTTTATTGATTCTGATGCTTCGATGTCCGTGTTCGGGTAGCTTAATGACGTTAAATAAAAGGGGGGGATGATAAAAATATCTTCAATATTGCAAAATGTTTTACGTAATTTGTAGTTTTTTTTAAAGCAGTTTAGTTGACTTGTATAGGATGCAATATATGCCTCATGTCCAACTGAGTTTTCTATATTGATTATTCTCAATTTGTTGTCATGTAGAATACTTTGATTTACAGCACATCAGAACTTGCTGTTTATGATCTTTCTCAAAAGATTGTTTAATTTAGAGAGACATGTTATTGGATTGTTATTATACAACTTTAACAATTTTAAAAAAAGTCAGAACAACTATTGTTGAAATATACAAAACTGTGCTTAAATTTAGTATTCTCTTGACTTTTTTTCCAATAATGTATAATAAAATATGTTACTGGCGAATCTTGCTCAAGAGCGTGTTGAGAACGGTTTGCAAGCAGTTTTATTTTACAGGTTAGTAAGAAAAATACACGATAAACTGATTAAGATATGCGAATCAGAAGGCTACATATAAAATAAGGAGAGAAAAATAATGTTTTTTCGTATTGATAAAAAGGTAATAAATGTAAATGACGGTATTTACACAGGCATTGTTGTTGCATACGGTCTCGATAATGCAACTGCACGCGATAAGATAAATGAGCTTCTGAACTCGGAAACAAAAAAAGCAGTAGCAGAGTTCGGCGGAGAAAATATCAAGAATATCCATGCGTTTGACATATACAGAGATGCAATGTCAAGCCTCGGCGTTAATTCAGGAAAATATCTTTCGTCCATAGAATCCATTATCGCTCGTATAGTGAAAAAGGGGACATTCCTTTCAATTTGTCCTGTGGTAGATTTGGGAAACTATATTTCCATAAAGTACAGAATCCCTGTAGGTGTCCATGATATTGGTACGCTGAAAGAAGATTTGGTGTTAAGGCTTGCAAATTTGGACGATTGCCAGAATACCGAGAATTCCCTCGATAACGACAAGCTTGTAGAGGGCGAGCCTGTCTATATAAGCGGTAACTCCGTAAGAACCAGAAGGTGGCTGTGGAGACAAATGCCCGTTGCAAGGGTAACTGAAAAATCTAAGGACTTCATCTTCCTTGTTGACGGTTTTTCAAGCAATAAGGATGTAATTGATGCGGCCTGCGACGAGCTTGTTTCAATGATAAAGGAAGTGTTTGGCGTTGAAGCTGAAAGCGGACGCATCACTCCTGAAGAAATGGAGTATCGTTTCGGCGAGATGACTGAAGAAGAGCGCATGGTAGAAAATCAGATATCAATAATGCTGAAAGGTGTTGCTCAGCATTCTTCGGTTTTTCAGATACGTGAAAGAATAATTAAGACACAGAAAGAAAACAGACCGTTGAGAATAAAACTCGGTCTTGACCCATCCGCGCCTGATATCCATATCGGTCATTCGGTTGTTCTACGTAAAATAAAGCAGCTTCAGGATCTAGGTCATATGGCAGTAATCATCATAGGCGATTATACAGGCATGATAGGCGACCCGACAGGTAAATCCAAGACAAGAAAACAGCTTTCAAAGGAAGATGTACGTCGTAATGCCGATACTTACATGGAACAGATTTTCAAGATTATTGATCGTAATAAAACAGAAGTATACTTTAACAGCGAATGGCTCAGCAAAATGTCTTTCGGAGATGTTATCGAGCTTGCTGCAAAATGTACAGTGGCTCATATGCTTGAAAGAGATGATTTCAATAACAGGTATACAAATCACCTTCCTCTTTCTGTTCATGAGTTCTTCTATCCTTTGATGCAGGCATATGACTCGGTTGCCGTTAAGGCTGATATAGAATTAGGTGGCACAGATCAGACGTTCAATATCCTAATGGGAAGAGATATCCAGAGAGATTACGGTATGGAGCCGCAGCTAACTCTGTTTATGCCGCTTCTTGAAGGCGTTGATGGCGTGGAAAAAATGAGCAAGAGCCTTAATAACTATATTGGTGTAAGCGAAGCACCAGGTGTGATTTATGAAAAGGTCATGAAGATACCTGATAATATGATACTCAAGTATTATAATCTTTGTACGGATGTCCATCCTTCTGAAATAGCAAAGATCGAGGAAAGTCTTCTTGCTGGTGCAAATCCGAGAGATGTAAAGATGTCGCTGGCTTATGAGATCACTAAGCTTTATTCAAGTGTAATCAACGCTAAGAATGCGGAAGAAAGATTCAAGAGCGTATTCCAACAGAATGTTGTTCCTGAAGATGCTCCTATAATAGAAATTAAAAAAAGCAATGGAAATGAAATTGAACAGATCATTAACGAACTGGTAAGTAATAAATATTACAAATCAAAGAGTGAGATTAGAAGAGTTTTGGAGCAGGGCGGAGTTGTATTAAACGGGGAAAGAGTCCAGTCTGCAAAGGATGTGCAGCTTGAAAATGGAGATCAAGTTATTAAGATAGGAAAACGTAATTTCTTTAAGATAATTGTAAAGTAAGATATTCCCCTTATCCCTTTGAAGTAAACGAAGTTTCGTAATAGTATTTATGAAGTTAAGTAAAATTATAAAATATAGTTATTAAAATACAGATATTTAGAGACTGGAACAAGCATTTATAATTTTGTATAAATAATTTGTGAATTACTGAAGAAAACTTTGGTTTTTATATCGTATAATAAGCTATAAATGAAATGACAAGGCGTGGTTATTTATAGTAATTAGTTCAAATTGAGATTTTTTTGATATTTTCTGTGGAGTAGCAAAAGAACCTCAATGTATTAAGAGGAGGACTAAAATGAAAAAAGAACATGAATTGATTTTAAAAGGTGTATTAATTAATAAAAGTGAAATAGAAGTAAAGCAAATCGACGAAATTCTGAATGGGAAAATCTCATGGGCAGAAGTTGGGGGCGTTTTGATTAATCATAGACTTGGCGGATATTTTTACAAGGGTCTTACTAAGGTGCAGCGTGAAAGACTTCCCAAGGAAATGCTTATTGTGCTGAAAATGATTGTCAGAGCACAGAAGAAAAAGCAGTTAAAGCTTATCGCCGAAATAAAGAGAATCAACGATGAATTAATGACAACAGATATCCATTACGCAGCTCTTAAAGGCGCATTCTTCAGCTGTGATATGTACGAGATAGGTTCGCGCCGTTCAAATGATATTGACCTTCTCGTTTATGAAGAGGATCTTGATGCTCTGGATATAAGTATGAAGAAGCTCGGATACATACAGTCAAATATGCCAAACGGCGAACTTGTCGAAGCAACAAAGAAAGAAAAAATGATTCAGAGAATGAATTATCATGATCTTGTACCATATGTTAAAGCGTTTGATGACGGCTATCTTGAAATAGATATCAACTTTCTCTTTGACAATAAGGATAACATTATCGATAAGGACGTTTATGATCTGGGAACACAGCTCTACAAGGGACGTAATTACGACATCATTGCTCTTAACGTATATACAAACCTTGCTCACTTATGTGCTCATTTCTACAGAGAGGCTACTAATACTATCTGGACAGAAGGCAAAAGAGATGTTACACTATATAAAATAGTTGACATCATAAATTACATCAGATACTATGGAAGGGAGATTGACATTAATAAGTTCATAAAAGTAATCGAAAAATTAAACTTAAAGGATAAGGTTTTCTATACCTTCAACATCATGAAGGAATTTTACGATCTCACATTCATTGATGAAGTAAATGCTCTTATCAAAAGCGACAAGTATAATGATGATTTCATGAATAAGATCTATGACCACAGAAGTAAGGACGTTATCATGCGTAATGAAAGTTTTTATGAAACTGCATTTTCATGCATTGACTAAATAAGTAAGTTGTCTTTTTAAGTAAGAAAGGAAATTAAGCATGCAGAATCATGAATCATTTGTTTTAATAAAACCTGACGGTCTCAAAAAGCGTGAAGTTTTAAAGGAGTTAAATGAACTTCTTGATAAAAAATGAGTTAACAATTATTGAAAAGAGAATCGTAGAATTAAGCAAGAACAATGTTATAAGACTTTGGCCTGCATATAGCAAATGCGTTATCTCAAAGAAACTTTTGGTAGAGTATCTTGCTGAAAAAAAGCTGGAATTGTGGAAGGTCGAAGGAGAAAACGTATCGGGTAAACTGAATTCAATAAAAAAAGTAATCCGAAATGCTTACGGAAGAGGATGTACGGCAAATTGTATCCATACCCCACTGGATTCCTACGAGGCAGAGTGGCAGTATAAGATAATTAATAAAACAGATGATAAAGAATTTTATTTCGATACCAATAACATTCACGACGGTCTGTTTGGCAAGATACTTGATTTCTCCAATGATGAGATTGAGCGTGCTGTAAATGGGGCACTGATAAGCCATTGGACGATGAATGAGCCTGAAAAGTTGATTTGGAACAATAATACAAAGAATAAACAGCAGGTCATTTTAAAGCTTGTAGATCAGATGAAGGTTTCTATGGATTATGTAGCATCTGTCTTGCTGGAGTTATTTGGAGATAATTATTCGTTAAATGAGATAATCAAGATAATTCTTGATGTGGATGAGTACGGCGAAAGAGGTATTATCGTAACAGATCTTGATAACGCAACGAAATTAAAAAAATCGCTTATAGAAGATTATAAGCTTGATGTTTCAATAGAAAAGATCATCCCATTTGCAAAAGAAAAATATACAAACTGATTTTTTATTTAATTAAAAGCGGAATGGATAATAATAATTTTAATTATTATTATTATTATTATTATCAGAATTATATGTAAAGTGTAATACTGAGAATGATTCTTATTATCTAGATAATGATATAATAAAATTGAGGTGAAGTATGGAAAAAATAATTTTTAAAAGACGTAGATTAAGAGAAGTAATTAATGACCAGGATACAATTAATATCTTAAATAAACAAAGTATCAAAAAAATATCAATTGCCTAGAAATAGGTATGGGACTTGGTTCTATTGCGGAATATATGGAGAGATACGCGGGCAAGGAAGGTGTTATTGACGCAATAGATATGAAACTTGAAAATGTTGAATATGTAAGAAGCCAGGTAGCAGGAAAGAATATCAATACATATTGTATGGATATCAAAGATATTGCCCAGCTCAATAGAAAATATGATTTGCTTCATGCGAGATTTGTTTTTGAACATATCAAAGACAGAAAAGATGTTTTGTTACTTTTAAAAAAAAATATGAACGAAAACGGACTTTTAATAGTTGAAGACGCAGTATATGACGATATTGAATATAATGGTACAGGGAATTTTAAAAAACTGATGTACGAATATGCTGAGTATATAAAGAGCACATCCTGCAATACAAGCTATTTATGGGGAAAAGAAATGTATAGCGTAGCACAGGAATGCGATTTTCGTCATATCAAAACCTATGATTACATCCGTGTATTCAGAGGTGGTGGATTTGAAGCTGAGTATTGGCAGAACTGTTTTGAAGAATTGAGAGATAAACTTGTCAAACGAGGTGTTTCTTCTTCTTTAGTGAGCGACGTTAATAAAGAATTAGAGGATAGTAATTTGATTTTCTCAGGTCCTGCTATTTTTTCAATAGTATGTCAAAAGTAGTTTAACTTGAATAAGTAAAAGATTGAAGTTAATTTTTTATGATTGAAAAGCTATCTGAATGATAATAGTGCTCTTAAACAGTAACAGCAGTTTGAGTAGCTAAAAAAATAAAAGGAGTGTAATGATGTTTGAGAATATAATTGTTTGATTTGAAAATAGACAATTTATAAGGTATGTAAATACAAAGTTTCAGACAGAAATATAAACAAACAATTCATTTTCTATTATATTATCATCATTAAATTTTAAATGAAAAAAATAATTGATAATCATTTTTTGAAATCTGATCAGTCAAACATTGAATTTTTTTGTTGATCTAATGAAAGATGAAATGCTTGATAATTTTAAACATTGTGGTCGTTATGACGGAATCAATGCTTCATATCATAATTCTGACTGGATGAAAAAATATGAAGAAATACCTGATGAGCCAAGAGAAGATAATCAGGTACTCCATGACAGCATGAAGGTTTTTGACGGTCAGCTCAGATGGAATTCTATGGCTGTAATGCATAATATAAACCCTCCTATGCTCATGGATTCTGTAATTGGAAGCCTTATGGCTAATATCTATAATCCTAACCTTCTGTGGGATTATGTAAGCTCTGACGCACAGCACATGGAGAAGCAAGTTATCAGACAAATGGCGAATCTCTGTGGCTGGGACAGTTCAAAGGCTTTCGGTTCTTTTACGTTCGGCGGTAAATCATGCCTGATGTATGCTGTAAGAATAGGTATGAACAGAGCAATCGCAGGCTGTTCTAATTGCGGAATATCGGGTAAAAAGCCTGTTGTTATTACATCGACAGAGAATCATTATACCGTTGACTATGTATGTTCTTTTTTAGGTATCGGAAAAGAGAACTGTATACGCATCCCTACAGAAAATGATAAAATGAACATTGAAGTATTTGAGGATGTACTTGTGGAGTGTATAAAAAACAATATACCTATTGCAGCAGTTATCGTTCTGGGCGGAAATACAATCAATAATTCTATGGATTCCGTTAAGGAAGTATATGATATTGTTTCAAAGAACAAGGATAAGTATTCTTTGTTATATATGCCTTATATCCATTTTGATACAGTTGTTAATTGGCCGTGGCTCTTCTTTAAGTATTACGATTTTGAAAAGAATGAATACGGTTTTGATGATAAGGTCATCAAAGTATTAAAAATAAATAAAGATCTTATCTGTCAGGTCAAATATGCAGATTCAATGGGAATAGACTTCCATAAAATGGGATTTGTCCCTTACCAAAGTAGCTTGTTCATGATAAAAAATGGTAAAGAGCTGTTTTCAATAAATAATTCCGAACTGGAATGGCTTGACGAAAAGGATTACGGAAATAACTTTACTCAGCATTATACATTAGAGCATTCAAGAAGCTTTGCTCCTGTATACGGAAGTTGGCTTGCTCTGCAAAACATGGGAAAAGCAGGCTTTATAAAATATATTGCTAACCTTATCCAGTTTGCGTTCTGCCTAAGAAAAGGGCTAATAAGCAACGGCTTTGAATGGATAAATACTGCCTCTAAAGGATTTGCTACTGTTTTCTGGTGTTCATACATGGACGATATCACACTTGATGATTTGAAAAAAATGCCTGATGGCATGATTAAAAAGCATAATGAGTATATATATAATCTTTTTGAAGAGTTCGGAAGCGGAAATTATTCTGATTCAAGATATGTTTTTGCTTTTATTCCTGACTATATTTCAAGCGACGAAGGATGTAATATTGCAGGATTGAGAATATATCCTATGTCAGTTGAATTGACTGAAAATGATGCTGAATTCATTCTTGATGATATTCTGAGAATAAAAAGTGAATTCGATAATAAGTATCAGCAGTCGTCAGCATATCTTAAATCCGTTGAATTAAAATCAGTTCCAAGATAAAAAATGAAAAAGAATTATTTTAGGCTTCTTAGTCTATTTTCTCATTTCAGTGATAAGGAAAAGGATGTAATTTTTTTAAAAGCTTTGAAAAATGACGAGCGGGGCTTTGACAAAGGATCCGAGATCGATTCCATACTGTTTAAGATTATCGATCCATGTATTGAAGATTCTGAAGTTGGAAAATTAAAAAAGCAATTAGAAAGCTTTTTTTGCTCATTTGATTATTATGTTGAAAAAATCACAATCAATAAAGATAATTATATAGATTTGATATTGAAAGAAATAAATAAAATAAGCAATCATATAGAAAATATCAGAGTACGTGGTATCGCTTTGTCGCTTTTTATGGTCACTAACGGAATGTTGCCTTTTATATCCTATGCATTTGATGAATTACTGTTTGAAAAATATTTTAATATGAAAATGCTTGAATATATTATTCAGTTTAGTATAAGTTATCTATATAGATTGGTTAATATTAAAGCAGAAGTAGATGTCAGCGGTGAAGAAAAAGGCAGAGGTGCATATTGTAAGGTAATAGTTAAAGATGGAATTATCTATAAGATACCATTAAATATTGCCGCACTTTATTATGCTAATTTATGCGAATGGCAAAACTACAAATGCCTGGCAGAAACCGATATCCTGGATTATATTCCAGAGTATTTTTCATATGATGAAAAGAATGGTATAATTAAAAAAGAGTATATATATGGGAATACGGGCGAGTACATATTGAATGAGCGAGGTCTTAGCGAAGACGAAGTAAAACAGTTGGAAAAAGTATATAATGTAATTCTAAAAGTATCACAGGATAATAGTGTGCTGTTAGACATTCATCCTAATAATTTTATTTGGAATGAAGAAAAAGGAAGATGGTATTTAGTTGATTTAGGTGAAAATCAATACATCGGTTCAGATTATTATATCCTTGATAATTTTCAAAATTATTATAAGAAGAGTTGGTTAGAGCGTGAAATGCGTAAGAAAAAATATCCTATTCGCTCTGTAGATTTGTAAATATAGATATTTAAATATTTGATGATTTATATCCAATTTTTTATGAAATTTTTGGAATTATTTATATAATTAAGAATCATATATTATAACAGGAGTAAAAAATGAGAAGTGAAGTATATATTAATAAAAGTACAATAAGCGAAAATAACAAACCTTATGTTATTGCTGAGATAGGTAATAATCATCTGGGAAGTGTAAATCTTGCAAAGGAAATGATTCGAGTGGCTGCTTCATGCGGAGTTGACGCAGTGAAATTTCAGAAGAGAAGCAATGAAGAGCTTTATACAAAATCATTCTATGATTCGCCATACAACAGCGTAAATAGCTTTGCTGAAACATATGGCGAACACAGAGATTATCTTGAATTGTCCAAGGAGGATTTTGATGAATTAATCAAATGTGCTCATGAATCTAATGTTGATATCATAATAACTGTTTTCGATATGCAGAGTTTAGCTGAGATGCAGCATCTTGATTTTGACGCATATAAGATCGCTTCAGGCGATATCACAAATATCCCTTTGATTGAATCGGTTGCTCAGCTTAATAAACCTCTGATCATTTCAACAGGATATTGCGATTATTCGGATATAGACAGAGCAATACGCGTTATTAAAAAGTATACAAATCAGCTCGTATTAATGTACTGTGTATCACAGTATCCAACTGCTGATGAAAATCCGAATCTTAATCTGATCTTAGAATACATGAAAAAATATAATGACATCCCTATCGGATTTTCAAGCCATGAAAATGGTATATTAGCAAGCTGTATCGCTTGCTCTATGGGTGCAGTTGCAATTGAGAGACATTTTACAGTTGCTCATCAGCTTAAAGGAACAGATCAGGCATTTTCTCTTGATGCTACCCAAATGAAAAGACTGATAGCTTCTATTAACAGAACTGTTAGAATGGTGGGTAAATCAGAAGAGAAGCGTGTCAACGGTTTTGAGCAGATAGCAGGTGAAAAATTAAGAAAAGGTATATATGCAAGCAGAAGCATCAAAAAAGGCGAAATTTTACGCGCTGATGATCTTTGTATCAAATCTCCTGGCACTGCATTAGAGCCTTATTATATACATAATATTATCGGTTCAAAGGCATTTAAAGATATGGAAAAGGACGAAGCTTTCACAAGCGTTCAATTGAATTATGGAAAGTAAATTAAAAGATATCTGTTTGGTAATATCAGATTTTGATGGCGTATTTACAGATAATATGGTCTGCGTTGATGAAAATGGAATAGAATCTGTTTTCTGTAATCGTTCGGACGGAATAGGAATAAGTAATCTGAAAAAAGAAGGAATTGAAATCATAATAGTTTCAACAGAAATTAATAATGTTGTTCGTAAAAGAGCAGAAAAGCTCAGAATAGAATGTTTTTCAGCTGTTGAAAACAAAAAAGAGTTGGTTAGGAGGATCACTGAAGAAAGAAATGTTCCTCTCGACAAAGTTGCTTATATTGGAAATGATGTAAATGATCTTGAATGTATGAAAACAGTAGGGCTTGCTGTTGCAGTAAACGACGCTTACCCTGAAATTATTGAAATTGCGGATATTATACTGAAAAAAACAGGCGGACACGGAGCAGTAAGAGAGTTTTGTGATATGTATATCTTATCAAAAAATGAAGAATGTTAATTTGATAGAAGAGGACTACTATGAATTTATTAGATGGAAAAATTGTTTTTCTAACAGGCGGAAATGGTCAGTTAGGTGCTGCAATTACAGAGACATTTGTAAAATATGGCGCTAAAGTTGCAAGCATAGATCTGAATGTAAAACATACAGGAAATGATATGGTAAAGTATTATAAATGCGATGTTACCGACAGAAACTCGATCAAAGAATGTCTTGACATTATTGAAGAAGAACTCGGAACACCTAATGTTTTAATAAATAATGCAGGTATTGATTCACCACCTTCAGCAAATTCTGATGCAAATTTACCGTTCGAACTTGTACCAAAGGAAATTTTTGAAAATACCATAAATGTAAATACTCTTGGTGTTGTATATTGTTGTCAGGAAATTGGATTGAAAATGAGAAATAACGGTGGAGGAAGTATTGTAAATATTGGTTCGATATATGGCGTTTTATCTCCGAACCATACGATTTATGAATACAAGAATCAGAATGGTGCTCAGTGGTTCAAGCCTTCGGCATATTCTATATCAAAGTCTGCAAATATCAACCTTACACGTTATCTTGCAACATATTGGGCGGGTCAGAATATTCGTGTGAATATGATTTCACCAGCAGGAATCTTTAATAATCAGGACGAGCGGTTTTTAAATGGTTATCTCAGGAATGTGCCAATGAAGAGAATGGCTAAAGTAGATGAAATTGCTAATGCTATTGCATTTTTATGTTCTGATATGTCAAGCTATGTAACAGGACAGAATCTCGTTGTCGATGGCGGTTTGAGTGCATGGTAAGAAGTACCTGCAAATAACTTTAAATTATTAGAAAGGAAAATGGTTCTATTATATGTGAATCATAATATTTTGAAATGAATATCGATTACAATGCGTTAGAGAAAACAGCTTTTAATGCAAGAAAAAAATGCCTGTCGCTTTTGGACAGAGGCTGCTTTTTGGGTTCAGCTTTTTCTTGCACTGAAATTATTACTTATCTGTATTCTAATTTTTTGAATATAAATAAAAACAATATTGACGATTCAAACAGAGATTATTTTCTTTTGTCGAAAGGCCATGCTGCAATAATGCAGTATGCAATAATGAATGAACTTCGTATCAATGACTGCGAACTTGAAAGAGACTATCTGAAATATGGAACAAATCTGTATTTCCACCCGAACGTAAATATCCCAGGTGTTGATTTTTACACTGGTTCATTAGGTCATGCTTCTTCAATAGGTCTTGGTATTGCTTTGGATATTAAATTCGATAATGAACAAGGAAAAGTTGTTGTTTTAACAGGAGATGGCGAACTTAATGAAGGAAGTAACTGGGAGACGCTTCTGATCGCAAATGCCAAGAAGGTTGACAATTTACTTATAATCGTAGATCGCAACCAATTCCAAGCAAATGCTGAAACAGAAAAGCTTTCTGTAATGGATCCGTTAAAAGAAAAGTTTGAAAGCTTTGGCTGCTCTGTCAAGGAAATAGACGGACATGATTTCGGTCAGATCGCAGACACTCTAAATACATTCCCATTTGAGAAAGGCAAGGTTTCTGTTATCATTGCCAATACTGTAAGAGGAAAATCCGTGAAGAGTATTGAGAACGATTGGGAGAAATGGTATTTCGATTCTACAGAAGAAGAAATAGCTGAATATAACGAAGAATTATTAGATTACTATAAAAGGAAAAATGTTTTATGAGATATGGGGACTTGTTAAAGAATTATATTGATTTATATCATCGCCATTATATTGTTTCTGCTGAAAACTTAGGACCGATGTATTATGTAATGGATGATGTTGGGAATAACTTTTTCGATGTTGGAATTGCTGAACAAGGGATGCTTGGTATTGCAGCAGGACTTGCTATAAGGAAGAAAGTACCTGTAGTTCATGCAATGTCGGCATTTCTTATGATGAGAGCTTTTGAATTCATAAGAACAGACGCTGGTTTCGGAAACCTTGCAGTAAAAATGGTAGGAACATCTTCAGGAATCCTTTCTGCATGGAATGGTGCTACTCATCAATCTATCGAAGATATTTCACTGGCAATGTCAATTCCTAATCTTAACATTTTCTGCCCGTCTGACAATGGTGAAATGATTGAAGGATTAGAGAAGATATTGCTTGATGATAAGCCGTGGTATATAAGATATAATGATTGTGTACCGTCAATAGAGCATAGCCGTTTTGATGTTATAGGCAAGGGCGAGATAATCGGTAATAATAGCGAAATTGCCATTGTTACCTATGGCTATATGCTTAATATCGTAAATAAGGCTGCTGATTACCTGAAAAATCAGTATGGTATCGATGTTGATATCGTAAATCTCAGAACAATAAGACCATTAGATGAAGAAATGCTTATTGATGTTGCTAATAATCACTCACACGTAATATGTGTTGAAGATCACCTCACATATGGCGGTGCATTTACAGTTATATCAGATTTCTTTGCAAGAAATAATATATCTTCAAGAATGTCATCTGTTGCATTCCGCGACTATTTTTGTTCCGGGCAGTATCGATGATATCTGCGAGGCTGAGAATTTCTCAGAAAAGAAATTCAGCGCAAAGATAAAGAAGATCATTGAAGCCTGATTTCTATGAATATGGTATAAGAATACATAATAAGTAATGTTTATTGAAATGTATGTAGTATCTAGGCGAAAGGAAGTTTAGTATTTTATGCACTCTTTTAATTATTATCTAGAAAGTAATATTTCCGAGATTGAATTAAAGAAACTTGTCGGTTTTGCATCGGAAAAAATAAAAAAATTCGAGGTAGTCGATAACAATATAAAAATATGGATAGATGATGCAGATGATGAAGAACTTCTCAGAAATAAAGTTAATAAGCTTCTTAAACGTTATGTTCTGACAGAAGATAAAGAGGATATTGAAATAGTAGGAGAAAAGCCTACTTCATTTTACAATTATGATGATATTTATAATTCTGAGCTTGTTTATAAGTTTGAAAATGGACAAATAGCTCTTATAAATCAAGCAAAGAAATTATTTGAATTTTTTGATTCTTCATTTGCAGAAATTGCAAGATCATTTGGAGCAGTTGAAAAGCTTTATCCTGTTTTAATTCCTGTTGGTGCTTATCAGGAAACAGGATATTTGAAGACATCTCCACAGTATTCTATTTTTTGTAGTTCACCACATGAAGATATCGACCTTCTTGTTGATTTAAACAAAAAGGTTTCCGATAAGGATATGCGTGAATCTTTGAGTGAGCCGAAGTTCGGCTTAAGTCCGTCAGCTTGTTTTCATACTTATATTGAGTACAGAAACACAAAACTGGATGATAATACGGTAGTCACTTTTAATCAGAATGTATTCAGAAACGAAGGAAGATTCTGCTGGGATGATTACGGCAGACTTATGGACTACCATGTAAGAGAGATCGTTCTGATCGGTACAGAAAAGTTTGTTGCGGATACAAGAAAAGCTATTCTTGAAGAAGCCAGTAAATTCGTAGAAAAAATCGGTCTGTATGGTGAAATAGCAACAGCAAGCGATCCTTTCGTAATCCCCACAATGCAGAAGTATAAGAAGCTTCAGATGCAGGAAAAGAGCAAATATGAGCTTAAGCTCTTCTGCTCAGAGGAAAAGAAGCTTGCCTGCGCATCGTTCAATTTCCACGGTGAATCATTTACGCATCCGTTCAAAATAAGAGTTAACGATGCAAACCCAACTATTACGGGTTGTGTTGGTTTTGGAATTGAGCGTTGGGTGCTTGCTTATCTTGCACAGTTCGGAACAGATGTAAATAATTGGAGCATTAAACTGTAATCAAATAAGGAGAAATATTATGGATATTAAAGCAAAAGTTTTAGAGTGTCAGGGACGCCTTTATAGTGATAATGATATTGATCTTGAGCCATCTCTCGATCATGGATTTGACCGCGATCACGGAATTGATTCACTTGGAGTTGTAAACTTTGTGGTAGATCTTGAAGATGAACTTGGAATAGATTTTGATAACGTTCTTGGAAAAATCAGAAACTGCAAGACATTCAACGAAGTTGTTGATATTGTAAGCACATTGTAAGAAGAGGATAATAAATGGTTAATTGTCTCTGGAATAGTGAATTAACATATTATGAAGGTTATGAATCATTCTGCTATCAGAATTCATTAAGATTAATTCTTGAGTCCTACGGAGTTGATTATGCACCGTTGTATATAAATGCTTCATTGAGTTTGAATATGGCAGTTGAGAACGATTCAGACATTGAATTTAGTTTTGTCGAGAATGCAAGAAGTTTTCTTCCTGAATATGCTTCTAAAGATAATAGGATATATTATCCTGAAGGAATTGATTCTATAGACGTTTTTAAAGAGAACGTAAAAATGGTAAATGACAAAGATACTGCTATCATAGTAGGAACTGATTTGTATTATTTACCGTATTTAGAGTATTATCATAAAAAACATGGCGCACATACATTTATATTATGTGGTGCAGATTTGGAAAATGATAAAGTACAGCTCGTAGACTGGTATGAACCTTGGTTTCATAAGGGCGAGATGGATACAGATGAGTTTATTCTTGCACGTAACTCTGAAAATCCAAAGGATGAGCATATTTACAGTGGTACACCAATAAGAAATAACTGGACAGAGATAAGTCGTGATGGCTGGGACGCAGTTTCCAGCCATCTTATCTCAACTGTTCTTAGTTTGTCAAGAGAGCAGTACTTTGAGACAAGTGACAATAATGGCTGTTCGTGTTTTGGAAGAATTATTGAATTGCTTGGGAAATTTGCTAATGATGAGAAAGATCACAGAAGTGCAATGAAAAGTGTTCACATGGGGCTTTTTGATACTTTAAAAAGATTCAAGTTCCTTAAACAGTATCTTCAGATAGCTCAGGAATATAATTGCAATTCTGAAAAGGCAATAGAAATAATAGATAAGTATGTCGCTTATTTTGACAGTATCCTTATGCTTGTATATAAAACAACAATGGTCAACTCTTCTAAGACATTTGAGAGAGTTATCGGCAGACTGAAAGAACTCGATAAGATCCACGATGAAATATATGAAGCTCTTAAAGAAACAGAAAAGGCGATGAATTAAATATATGAAAGAACAAGAATTCAAATCATTAATATCTAAAGAGCAATTTGAAGCAATAAAAAAAGCTTTTGATTGGGATAAGGAATTTACACAGGTCAATCATTATTATTTTGATAAAAATGATTATATAATCAAAAATGAAATTACCGTGCGTGTGCGCGAAAAGACGGATTCATGCAAATTGCAGGTAAAGATACCTGAGAGTATCAGATCGAATATACATATAAAGAATGAGTTTTCAATGCAATTTGACAGTGTACCGCAGATGATCGAAGGAAAAGTACTTAATGAACTTTGCGGGCTTGATGTGGGCGATGTAAAGAGAGTCGGAAAATTAAAGACCGAAAGACGGACAAAACAGATAACTGACAGTGTTAAGTTGTTCCTTGATAAGAGCGATTACCTGAATACTACTGATTATGAGGTAGAAATAGAGTATATTAATGATGTATCTGAAATAACTGATCTTGTTCGTGAGCTTGAGCTTAGTCAGAGTGCAGTAACTTACGGCAAGAAAACAAGATTTGTTCAGAAGCTTATTTCAGATAAAAAGGCATAAGTTACTTAATATCATATTTTTTAAGGAGAGTTCGCGTTTTGGATAAGAATGTTATTGCAGAAAAAATTGTAGAAATCATAAAATCTCACAGCGAAGAAGATATGCAGCAGGAAAATGTGCTGGAGCTTTCATTTGAAGACGGTATCGTTAATTCTCTTGAGTTTGTAAGCATAGTTATAGAACTTGAAACAGAGTTTGATATTGAATTCGACGACGATATGTTGTTAATAAGCAGCTATGAAAATATCGGTCAGTTAGTGGACTATATTTCAAAAAAAGTGGAGAGTTGAAGATGGTGGATAAAAAAGAACTTCCTATTGTGATCCCAACTGTTACGGCATATCACAGAGTGTCATTTGCAATGGCAATATTGATGGCAAATTTCAAATACGATTTTTGTATAAATAATTATATAAATATCTATATGAATCCTGATTATATCAAAAATAATGATGATACTTTTTTAGGATTTGAAAAAACTGATATTGATGAAATCGAAGAATTTGAAATTGGTGCTGTTAATAAGAATGAAATTGAATTTGAATATGTGATATCAAGTATCAACAACGGAAAATATCTTTTTTTCAGTAACATCAATGAAAAGTACATAAAGAATGCACGGTATGAGGGAATTGATTTTCCTCATAATATTTTGGTGTATGGTTATAATAAATGTGATGGTACTATATCGGTGATGGGATATGATAAAACGACTAAGATGGCGTTATATAAAACAGATTTTGAATCACTGAAGCAATCATGCAATTCGATTTTTGGTCAGACTCAGATCAATGAAATATCTGTCAGATCTCAGAAAGAGACATTTATTGACTTAGAACTGATTAAAAGCAGTATAAGGAATTACCTTGACAGCCGTCCGTATATTGATAAATTTACAGAAAATAAAATTTATGGACATGATGCTATTCTCTATCTTATACACTACTTAAAATGTGTAGAAGCTGGAATATATGACAAAAGTAAATTTGATCTTAAAATGTTCAGATTGATCTCAGATCACAAACAACTTATGCGAAAAAGATTGCAAGTGCTTTCTGGGATGGAAAGCAACTTTAGTGAACTGAACGATGAACTGACTGATATCATTGCTATTGCCGAAAAAGTCAGGGCACTTTCACTTAAATTTTTCGCATCAGGAAAAGAGATGTTATTGCAGAATATGCAGAAATATCTTAATGGTATGATCGAAAAGGAACGTACTCTTTACAGCAAGATACTTGAAGAACTTGATAAGATGCTCCTTAAGAATGATCTGAATACTAATATCTGTCTTAATAATTACGTTGAATAAAAACAATATTGTAGTAATAACTATTATATAGCAAGGAGAATTTTTTATGACCGACAGTTGTATAATTTTACCTGTTAATGATAAACCTCCGATAACGGTTTACAAAAACTATTCATTCCCTTTGTGCATTATAAGTGCGGATGTCTCTGAATCAGATTGGCTTTGTAATCATTTTGGTAATGTATATTTAATGAGAGAACGCGATGGTTATATCTGGCTGGATTTCCTTGAGCCAAATGACGGCTTTGATTCAGCACTTGAATTTGAACGCATAAATTTGAATGAGCTTGAAAGAATGGATGTGATAAAGCTCATTAAGGATACTTTAAGTGAAAAGAAATATGTTACTTTATTCTTAGATGAATATTATATGGACAAAACTGCTCTTGCAGGTAAACATCATCATCTTGCTGAATTCTTCATTTACGGATATGATGACGAAAAAAGAATATTTTATACTGTTGGCTTTAACAGTTCTGAATTCTTTGGTCAGCTTACATATTCATATGATTCAGTTATAAAGGCTCATGATTCATTTATCAATGAACGTGAAAAATTCGGAAAGCTGCCTGTATGGGTGGTATGGTATGCTTTTTCAAAAATAAAGAAAAAGGAAAATATAACTGAAGAATTAGATGTCAACAATATCCTGCGCGAACTTGAAGAATATGCTTCGTCAGCCAATATAAAAAAAGCTGCGTTCTGAGATAATTGAGGGTAGAGGAGATGTTGCTGTTTATGGAGCTGCTTGTCAGAAAGAGATCATAAATTCACTTTATGAAATGATGAATAATGACAAGTTTTATACCGATTACAGACATGTTCATCTTCTTTATGAACACAAAAAAATAGTTCTTTATAAAATGAAATATATTGAAAAAAATACAAATGCAGATGTTTCAGCGATAATTGACCGATATAATTCTGTTATGAAAAAGATCGAGCTTGCAAAAGTATTTTACCTGAAGGCTATTATGTCGGATAATGAATCCGAACTGTATGACAAGCTGAAAAATAAATCTATTATCAGCAAAATAATCAAGTTCCTGGAAGATGCGTCAAACAATGAAGCAGGTATATTACAGGATTTTATTTGCAATGTTAAAAAAACAAACTAATTAATTATTGTATATTTTTGGAGTATATATGTCAGAAATAATTAAAATGCAAAACATAGTAAAGGAATTCAAGGTGCTTAATCGTCGTGAAGGACTCAGAGGCAGCTTGAAAGACCTTTTTTCCAGAGACTATAAAATAGTACGTGCAGTAGATAATATAAGCATGGGGATAGAGCAGGGAGAGATAGTCGGATATCTCGGACCTAACGGTGCAGGCAAGTCAACAACTATCAAGATGATGACAGGTGTTCTTGAACCTACTTCAGGAGAAATACTTATAAATGGAAATGTTCCATATGCTAACCGTACTAAGAATGCTCAGGAGATAGGTGTTGTCTTCGGACAGCGTTCTCAGCTGTGGTGGGCTTTGCCATTGATAGAGTCTTTCAGGATATTAAAGGATATATACAGGATAAGCGATGAGCAGTACAATGGAATGATAAAGCTTTATAAGTCTCTTGTAGATCTTGAACCGATACTTCACAAACCTGTGCGCCAGATGTCACTTGGTCAGCGAACACTCAGCGATATCCTTGCTGCTTTTCTTCACAATCCTAAGATAGTTTTCCTCGACGAACCGACCATAGGTCTTGACGTTTCGATGAAAGCAAAGATACGCACTCTTATCCACGCATTGAATAAGGAGAAAAACACTACCGTTATCCTTACTACACACGATATGGGTGATGTTGATGCGCTGTGCCGCAGAATAGTCATAATTGACAAGGGCAAGATGCTCTATGATAATGATATCGAACATCTTAAAGGCTTCTTTGGTTCATACCGAACATTGAAGATAAGAGTTGACGGAGATCTGAAAGATCAGGCAGAAAATGTCAAGAAAGACGTTCCTGATTTTTCTGTTGACGTTGATGATGAATGGATATCTGTTCTTGTTGATGAAGAAAAGGCTAAGATAATGGACGTTTTGGCAAAGCTTCAGAATTCATACAAAATAACTGATATGAAGCTTGAAGAAATATCAACAGAAGAGGTCATCAAGAAGATATACGAGGATGGTGTGGCATGAAAATAAAGAAATACCTCACCCTCACAAGAGCAGGAATCATCGAATCGTTGCAGTTCCGACTGGGTACTTTTGTTATTATAGTAGGAAATATGCTGTATTTAATAGTGGTATATTTTCTTTGGAAAGCGATATATAATTCATCAGGAACAGATGTGGTAAATGGTATGACATTCTTTGATACTCTGATATATATCGTACTTGCAACAGCACTGTTCAACTTTATGGAAATGTATACTGTATGGGAAGTAGGGCGTAATATACAGTCAGGCAAAATTGTCCTTGACCTTTTGAAACCTATGAAATACAGAAGCTATCTATTCTGGTCGTTTTCAGGTTCATTTGTTACTAATTTCTTTCTGACATTCCTTCCTACATTTATAGTTGTAGCTGCTGTAACTCATGGTGCGATACATATCGGTACAAACCTGATATTCTTTGTCTTATCAGTAGTCATGGCTATAATCATAAACTACAGCATAGATTTTATGGTCGGAACTATATGTCTGTACACTGAATCAATATGGGGAATAAACATAATGAAGCAGGTGATCGTGCTTTTGCTTTCAGGAGCTACAATACCTCTTGCGTTCTTTCCAGATACGTTCAGAAAAGTTGTGGATCATCTTCCGTTTCAGTCCATTTATAACGCTCCGCTTTCAATACTCCTTGATGCAGACCCTGAGCCTGAAAAGCTTATTCACGTACTTGGTGTACAGCTGATATGGTGCGTAGTCATGACAGTTATAAGCATACTGTTCTGGAATGTTTCACTGCGCAGAATAACTGTAAATGGAGGCTGATCGGAATGAATAAAAAAGGATTAGGCTTCTATTTAAAGATCTATGTAAAGATTTTAAAACAGGATCTAAAAAGTAAAATGAGCTACCGTGCTGATTTCATTATCTCAACCTTAGGAATGATATTTACAAATATATCAGGATTTATAAGTTTTTGGATACTTTTCAGAAATTTCCCTTCCATAAACGGCTGGGGGTATTATGAAATGCTGTTTTTGTACGGTTTCTCGCTTGTTGCACTGACACCTGTACAGTGTCTTTTCGATAACAACTGGAGTTTGAGACAGTATGTATATTCGGGAGACTTTATAAAATACTGCTTCCGACCGATCAATCTGTTTTTTTATTTCCAGTCGGAGGTATTTGATATCAAAGGACTTGGACAATTTGCTTTTGGTATTGGTACTCTGATATACTCATGGGGAAAAATAGGACTTGGTTTTTCGCCGCTGATATTGCTGAATATGATAGTGTTTCTTCTGACGGCTTCGCTGGTCATGGTAGCTATGCAGAATGCAGCGGCTGCGACCTGTTTTTGGATACAGAATTCATTCTATGTGCTTGATCTTGTAACAAGATTCAAGGACTATGCTAAATATCCTGTGACTATATTCAGTCCTGTATTCCGTTTTATATTCACATTTGTAATGCCGATCGCTTTTATTGCGTACTATCCGAGTCTTGTGCTTCTTCGCCATGATGAAGTTCCCGTTCTTTCATGGCTTTCGCCTGTAATAGGCATATTCTTCTTCTGGATAAGCTATAAGATATGGATGCACGGCGCTATGAAGTATAATGGAACAGGTTCGTGATATATTTTTTAATCAGAAACGATTGCTTTCGGACAAAACAAAAATGCACCCTCTGAATTAACAGAGGGTGCATTGTATCAAAATTACAGTCTTTAGCCATATTAGCACCCCTATTTTGATACAATCGAAGTTGGGGTGCATTATTATGCCTAAATGTAGATAATACGCAGTTTTTGAGGGCAATAAGAAACGGTAGGGAACAGGAGAGAGCGTTATATGCCCCTAAAAACAGTTAAAATAGGGCAAAAATGAGTAGACAGCCCTCAAAAGTCAACGATTACCCAAGCTATCGTTGATTTTTGTAACGAAATTCGAAAAAGGGTGCATTTTTCTAAAAGTTATCGTTGACTTTTGTAACGAAACAAAAAATAGGGGCTGTGGATAAGCCAGTGTGAGAAGTATCACATTGGTATCCACAGCCCCTTGCTAATAGTAAGCATAAATAAGCTGCGGTAGCCATGTGTTATTCTCACACGCTCACCGCAGCTAAAATCATTTATGCAACCAAGTTGGTCTCTGAATCGTCTGTTTCAGTGTTTGTATCTGTTTCTATGGTAGGAGTTTCTGCTGAAGTTGATTCATCAGTCGAATCCGTATCTTCAACCTGTGATGCTTCTTCAGAGGTGTTTTCATCACTGTTCAGCTATTCATTATCAACCTCCTGGTCAACTTCTTCATCGACCACATCGGGCTCCTTGATAAGTACAAGCTGCCATGTATCCTTATCAACATAGCCTTCCGCACCATCAGCGAACTTAAATGTGTATGTAGCCTGTCCCCACTTGAAGTTGCTGATAGTCAGTACATCATCTGTATCGTTGACTGAGATAAGAAGATTTGTCCCCCACTGGTCGGATACAGTAATCTCATCGGAGTTTATGTCAGTCAGCAGAACTGTACTGTGATCGCTACCCCATTCATTAATGGTATCCTGCTCATAGCCCTTTGCGAAAACATAAGTGTCTTCGCCATTGCCGCCACAAAGAGTGTCAATGCCTGTTCCACCGTCAAGCACATCGTTTCCGTCATTTCCGTAGAGTGTATCGTCACCTTCTTCGCCGTACAGTTCATCGTTACCACTGCCGCCATTAAGTCCATCATTTCCAGCGCCAGCGTGGATCGTTCCGTTATCGCTGTTCTGAATAGCAAGCCAGTCGTTACCGTCTGTGCCTACAATCGGTTCATATTTTGCTGTGATATCGTACTGACCGAGTACAGTACCATCATCAAATACGAAGCTAATATCACGATTGCTGTTATAGTCGAAGAAATGGTCAATAATCAGGCAGTCTGTAGAGTCTGCGCTGCCAAAGTGAATAATCAGATCGTTGTGAGCGTTGCGGGTATTAATCATTTGATTAGCTTTATATCCATAAATCAGGATAGTGTTATCATCAGATGAAGCGTTAATAGTGTCGGTATCATATCCTTTGCGGTAGATATAAGTGTCGCCACCGTGGTCTCCCTGGAGGTAGTCATTGCCAGTACCACCATCGAGTACATCAGCCCCGCCACCGCCATAGATGAAGTCATCATCGGCACCACCAGACAAGTAGCTTCCATCATTACCATCGTAAATGGTATCGCTACCGCTTTCACCAAAGATAACATTTACTCCGTTGCGGCCAAGCAGAGTGTCATCTCCAGCTCCACCGTACATGAAGTCCATGTCCTTGCCGCCTTCAATTGTATCGTTACCTTCGCCGCCGTAGAATATGTTGAATCCGTCACCAGCTTCAAGAGCATCGTCTGCATCTGTTCCGGTGATTACATCGCGTGAACCATTGCCCGTAAATTTGGCATCAGTACCATGGAAAGTGATGCGGTATGCCAAGGGTTTTGACAGGAAATCCGGGATTGAAATGGATTCTCCCGTTTCCTTATGCGTCATTACAAATCCGAGTTTAGCACTGATGGAGATATCGTAATCTTCTTCGTCAAAATAATCCGCAAACGAGATTATGTTTTCTCCTTCTGTATCGTAGATGACATCATTGCCATGTGTCATTTCGATAATGTAGACATCATCTCCTGCGCCGCCCTTGAGGGTGTCATCTCCTTGACCACCGTGGATATAATCTTTATTTGCTGAACCACATAATGTGTCGTCATCCTCGTTTCCAAAGATAAGATCTATGCCAGATGTTCCAGAGCAAATATCACTTTGAATAGTTCCGATAAACGTATTGCTCGATTTAACAATTTCGGCTATCTCAGCATAATGCGTTCCCATTTCAGAACAATATTGACAATACTTAGCAAACTCATCGGTGCTATTTTCTTTGTCATATGTTTTGAGGTACATTCCGAGATCATGGATCAATATATCAGCGTCTTCGTCACCATCATTTATTTTGCTTTCGATAACAGATTTATACAGCGATAATTCAAGTTTTTTGTTATTAGAATCATCGAGATACTGATAAATAGTTGATCGGTAGCCCTTAAATGATAGCTTTAAATTAAGATAATTGTAATAATGCTCTTCAATTCTTGAGTAAGTATCTTTCAGAATATTTGCTGCATTTATATTGGGATTTGCTCCGTCCACGCCATCAAACGAACGCCCCATAAACTGCTCGATTACATGAAGATCACGTGCATCAATATTTCCACCTCTGCTATCAATTTTGATATCAGTCGAATCTGTAATGTAATACAGAATCTGCTTAAGATAGCTGTGCTTTTTTGCAATATCTGTTTCTCGGCTGAACAAAATACATAATTGCAGTAAGTACAAAGTATCATCTTCGGCTACGGCCTGTTCTATACTTGGAACATTTCCAGATGTTACTATGCCATCATGTGTAGTATCTGAAGAGTTAACAGGGAACCAAAACTCACTGATTTTGCGAGGATCCTCATCATTAAAGTAAACATATGAAGAATCCTCACGCCGGGTTCCGGTATCCTGCAAGTTGTCCTTATTGTCGGGGGTATATGATAAATCGATATAGAATACGCCAAGATCACTTATAGAAATCAATTCACCTTCATCGGTTTTGCCGTTTCGTTCGGTGTCAAACCAAACATATAAGTGATTAAATACAGAATCATCGTTTACCGCATCTTCTATATCAAGCTTTCCGTTTTTGTTTGTATCCAAACTCGTCAACGCTTCAAAACCAGTTAATGCTATATTACCATCTGGTTTTACAAACTGATCACCAAACAATTCGCCGCCGTTATCCACACTGCCATTCCCGTTGACATCAAACACGAGGAATCCATCATCATTAACAATCCAAGCTGTTTTTTCGGCAAAACCATTGTTATCCAAATCAAAATTCACACCGTCATCCAGGGTTGAGAATTCAATTTCTTCTGTATCGCTATAATGGATAATCAGCGGATCTCTCGGTGGATTAGCCTTGCTTGCCTTTTCGTAATTAGAGGATTCATCCTTTATGTTATCTATACACTGCGAAGATTCATCTTCCTTATAAAGATATTCTTCAATAGCATAAGGGCTTTCAGGATACAAATATAATAGAACTTCTTCTAAACTTTGATGAAAATCTGATGACGCATCGATTGCAACGTATTCATCGTCACTAGCTGCACTAGCGGTAATAGGCTCAATCATGGCTATTACTACTGTTGCCGCAGCAGCTATAGGACCTGAAATTGTATTTTTTCCTGTATTTGGATTATGAACAGCAAAATTAGCTTTTAGAATATTTAACAATTCTTTCAATTTAGGGATTGAATAGAGAACTGCTCCTGTTACTGCAACACCACCTGTTGCAATTGCGCCGTCTTTAACAATTTTCCACGCCTGCTCGGTCGCATATTCACTTTCGTAGCTGAAAGCTGATTCACCAGCAGGTTCTAAATCGGTTCCTTCTCCATCCTGATATTTTTTCAATTTATCAAGGAATGTATCAAGTGCTTTTTTTCAGCATATAAAGGTGCCAATCCAGGAGCAAGTGTATTCTTCTGAGAAGTCCTTTTGAATTCATAAATTATAAGAGAATTATTCATAACTTCATATTTTACATGATAATTCACTCTTTCTTCCCACACTTCAATTGCATTTGCACCAAGCAGAGTAAGTCCAAAATCAAATTCATGTTTCTTGACATCTGTGGGTTTAATCATATTCTTGGGACCCAACTCCAGTGCTATAACAGGAGCCTGCGGAATTCCGACGTCGACATACTTCTGTAGCTGTTTTTCACCTTTCGATTTATTGAGCCATCTATAGGACTCAGGTTTTACCTCCCATAAGTAGTTTATATCGCTATCTGTTGCATATATATCTGCATAACCATATGTTCCTTTTTCACCAGCAGTCTTTTTATTCAGATATTTATACTTTTTGTTTGTAGTATTGACATCATAAGGAACATACAATTCACCTACTTGTATAGGGGAGCTGTTGGTCATCCAGATATCATCCTGAACTCGCTTATGTATCTCACCCCATGGTAGATGATCATAATACCTGAGCTTAGTCCATTTACTCGCATTAGTCGGAATATCCGAAACCGCTTCTTTTTCGAGCTGTTCCTCAATTTCTGGAACATCTGATGAAAAAGCTCCGGAAGGAAAAGGATCTTTCTCAACAAGGATTGTAACTGTTCCAATAGGACTAAAAACATTCGCAGCTTTCACCTTCGGAATAGCAACATTAGGCAATACAAAACTTACTACAAGAGCAATACAAACAATTCTTTCAATTAGTCGTTTCATATACGCAACCTTTCTATCTTATTATATGATGATTTTTAAATTTTTAAGCCGTATGATTTGAGAATCTCTGTATTCCTTAATTTTCGCCTATGAACTTCTTTAAGGTACAATTCACGCACATCAGGATTTTCAAGTATATGTGAAAGCTGTTCTTTGTTCTTTTCGTACTGATTACAAATAAGCACACACGCAGTCTCATACTGCTCTTTTGTACGACCATTCACCTGGTGCTCCAATTCATATAAAGCACGGTCTAATCGTATTTTCTTTTCCTGTTCCACAAAGGAATAAGGGTCATCTAAAGTTAGCATCAATGCTCCATCACTACATGGATATCCATCTTCCGGATTATACTTTTCAGCTAATAAAGGATATACATACCCACCCATAGAAAACATATATCCTATCATATCGTCAGGAGTGCGTATCTGATTCAGTACAGGCAATACCCACTCAATCAATTTATTTGAAGCCTGCTTAAAAGCATATATCAACGAATCCGTATCATCTTTTAGGTAGCTGAACCACATCATGCTTAACTCCTGTTTTCGATCAGAATCATATCTGTGACGATATTTATAGAATTCTGATATTGGTTTTAACCATGAACTATCATAGCGCTGATTGTTGTCGAAATTGATTTCTTTGCGATATACCGTAGCTACTCCGCTTACAATAGATATTCCTGAACGGTGGTAGCGTAAACCGATAATATGAAACAGATCATCATTTACTACACGGATGAAATACGGTAGTTTTGTTTTCGCTTTAACAAATCCTAAAGGTTCAAGAACATCCCCTATAATTTGTTTAAATGCAGCGTTTACAGTAAGCTTTCTTCCCCTATTGTCATCAGTTCTTTTGAAATTCAGGACAGGAGTGTGTTCATCGATACACCTACTTTCGACTGAAAAAAGAATACCCTCACTGTCCATGCCAATAATCGGCGCTATCTCTGATAGACCTTCCTCGACAAAGATGTAGTCACCGTTCTGTACATCCAACAACTGCCGCCACGAATAGCCCTTCTCTAGCAACGGAGCCCACACGCTCTCGATTGGTTCGGGAATATCATCCCCGAAGTAGTCATCGGCTCGTCCCATTATAATAGAATCTTTCTTCTTACCACTTTTGTCATACAAATCAAGTGTCGCACAATCACTGTCGATAACAGTTGTGTTAATGCATACGGTCTTGAGCATCATTGCTATTCTGCCGGTATCAGATTGAGAAAGCTGATTTCCTTGCTCGTAGGCTTCCGAGGTTAAGGTCACCCATTTGCATTCATCTGAAAATCTCAGAATGTAGGATACTTCGCTCTCATCGCTGTTACTGGTAACATAGCCATTCTTCTTCATTTCTTCACAGAAGAAGTTGATAAACTGCTCTCGATCAAGCAGATTCGGATTGTAAATCTGCGTTGATGTGAAAAAACTTCCCATTTGAGTCCTCCTTCATATTTATTTTTAACAAACCAGTGAAAATAAACGAATTCACACTGAGTTCATATATATATTATAATACAAGATCCTTAACAGTGTCAAGCGTGATAATGCTAATTTGACATAAATCGTATGTTCTGATAAATTTCAACACTCTATTAGGAGAATTGTTCGTGTGATTTGTCAGAATTGTGATAGATATGGATAACAAAAATAGGGGCTGTGGATGATAACTCATGAGAGTCTTTCCACAGCCCCTTTAAATATAGTATTTACACTTCAATCTCCGTGCCGTTCCGTAGCGTGAAGGTCAGCTTTCCGTCTGTACCCAGAGTCGCTTTCTCCACCAGTAGCAGCCAGAGCTTTCCGTCAAAGGTATCGGTCACAATACCTTCTCTGCTCATCGTTCGTATAAGCCCTTCGAGCAGTTCCTTGCGTGATAGCCGGGCGGTTCTTTTGTCCTGAAGGTCGTGCAGAACCTTTTCAGCTTCAGCTTTCTGTGAATTGTACTCCGCCATTTTCTTTTTGTAGAAGTCCTTGTCCTGCGGTTTCATAGCATTTTCTTTGATGAACTCCTGCATCGAAACTGCCAGCCCGTTCAGGTAGATATACTGTGCTTCGATTTTTCTATCCAGTGTTGCGGTGTTGGAGAGTATTTCCACGATCTGCTGACAGGAAATCAGAAAATCCTTCTTGTCACTTGCTATCCGGTTGCACACCTCGATGAACCGCTTTTTTATCTCGTCCTCATACAGATGTGGCGTTTTACACTTTTTGTTTCCGGAAGACTTGGAAAATTTGTGATTGCACTGCCAGATAATTCTCCGGTATTTGCTTGTGCTATGCCACACTTTCGAGCCGAAGAACCCTCCACAGCAGGAGCAGACGATTTTCGCTGAGAAAATGGAGCTGCCGCTGTATTCCTTGCCGAGCCCTTTTCGTCTTTCGATTTCCGCCTGCACCAGTTTAAATTCCTCCGGCTCGATGATCGCATCATGACTGTGTTCAACGAAATACTGCGGAACTTCACCCTCGTTGACTTTCTGTTTTTTCGTCAGGAAATCCACGGTAAATTTCTTTTGGAGTAATGCACTGCCTTTGTACTTCTCGTTTGTGAGAATGCTTTCCACAGTTCGTGTGTACCACTTCTCACCGCCGGCAGGGGCGGGAATATTTCGGCTCATCAGAAGCTGTGCGATCTTATAGTATGAAAGCCCTTCCATGAAAGACTTGTATATGAGCTTAACAACCTCAGCCTCCTCCGGTACGATCTCAGGAAACCCGTCCTCGCCCTTACGATATCCTAAGAATCGTCCGTAAGGCATTGTGACCTTGCCGTCCGCCATACGCTTTCGCTGTCCCCATGTTACATTTTCAGAAATGGATCGTGATTCCTCCTGGGCTAAAGAACTCATAATGGTGATGAAAAGTTCTCCTTTTGAGTCCAGCGTGTAGATGTTCTCCTTCTCGAAATAGACCTCAACGCCCTTTTCTTTCAGCTTTCTGACGGTTGTCAGGCTGTCCACAGTGTTTCTTGCGAAACGGGATACTGATTTCGTAACAATAAGGTCTATCTTCCTACTTCCGTAGATACAAGCTGATTCTGATTGTCGGTCAGCTATCAAATTGGGTGCATCGGGGGTGCATAGAAAAGACGGCGAAGGTGCAGTAGGGTGCATCACCAAACGATAGCTTT
>Ga0255347_1000995_pt1 | contig 48493 bp, 42 predicted proteins | sample wastewater_treat_2_FD_192479 | JGI IMG/M metagenome (GOLD analysis project Ga0255347, IMG submission 192479) | Wastewater microbial communities from Lulu Island WWTP, Vancouver, Canada - plant24 | ecosystem: Engineered > WWTP > Wastewater > Unclassified | place: Canada: Vancouver, British...
TGGCAGGGTTGAATCCCAGATCGCTCTTCAGTATGGCTTTTTCCACCAATGGGATTGCCTTGGGATCCCATAGCGCGATGGTCAGCAAGCGAGGTTCCGGTGACATGATATTGGCCATTTGATTCAGTGGTGTCATGGTCCCGTAATAATCCACCATCACGCGGTCAAGCAATCTCGGGTTGGCGCGACCCGCACGGAGGGATGCCAGCTCCCGCCGGTAAACATCCTTCGTTTTTTCCATTTTCTCTGCGGCCTGGTCGATGACGCTTTGATACATCTTGCTCCCCTCCTTATTCATTGGATATATTGTAACGAGTTTTAGCTGTTTTATCAACCATCATCCAACCGGCTTCCCCATAGTGGCAGCGGAAATTCTGAATGGCCTTTACTATCAGGATTGTTCTATATTCTCATTGAAATAATCCCGGTCTATCTGGATTACGCATTGATATCTGGGATCCAAAGACCTTGCAAAGGTTTCTATTTCCTTTATCAGACCTTCTGCCTGGTAGTCCACAGGAACGCTTACATCAAAAATCAGCTTGATGATACGTCTTCCAGGAACCAGGCGGAAATCGTGCAGACTCAGGGGCGGTGTCCGGGACGCAAGAAAAGCCTTCAATTTTGACTTTACCTCCTGTCCGGGCGCATCCGACGGCAAGGTCGGATCCATGTGGATGGTGATGGATAAGCCCAGCTCCTGCATAATGTCCTGCTCTGCCTGATCAACCACATCATGAATTTCGATCAGCTGGCTATCCGCATCTACCTCGGCATGAATGGACGCCATTGACCTTCCCGGTCCGTAGTCATGCAGCACAAAATCATGCGTGCCGGTTATCTCCGGATAGCGTGCCAATATGCGCAGGATCTTGTTGCCCAGTTCACGGTCAGGCTGGCCGCCAATCAATGCATTCATCATGTCTCTGATCAATTTGAAACCGCTGATGAGAATGAATACGGATACCAGCAATCCAAGCCACCCGTCCACCAGAAGGTTCAGAAAATGTGAAGCAAAGAGTCCTGATAACACCGCAAGGCTGATTACCACATCGTTGATGCTGTCCTGGGCAGCCGCTAACAGTGTAGTCATATTATATGCCCGGCCGTGCTTCTTATAGTATCGATATAGAAACAATTTGGCTGGGATGCTCAGCGCGGTCAGACCAGCTACCCACCAGGAAAATGTTGGCGCCTGAGGCCTCAGGATTGCATCCAAGCTGGATTTGATGAGGTCAATGCCAACGTAAATAATCAATACTGCAATGGCTAAGGAACCGATGTATTCCATGCGTCCATGTCCGAAAGGATGGTTTTTATCCCCCGGTTTACGTGCCAGATACATGCTGAGCCAGGAAATCAAGACGGATCCCGTGTCGGCAAGGTTATTAATACCATCCGCCAAGATGGATACTGAGCCGGATATGCTGCCTGCGATGATTTTGGATAACGCCAGACAGGCGTTAACAGCAAGACCAACAAAGGACGCGCGCAAACTACTGCGCGCGCGTTCATTTTGAGCCTGGTTATATGGTTCGTTCATTCAGTGTAAACTACTTGATCAATGCATTTGGTCGGGCAGACATTTACACATTCACCACACTGCGTGCACTTGAGCGGGTCAATAACGGCACAATTGTTGATGACGTGAATGGCATCGAATTGACAGGCTTTCTCACAACGCTTGCAGGCAATACAGGCTTTATCGCATACAGCACGGGCATCACGAGGCGCAGCAGCGTTTTGACAGCGCGCAGCGACAAGCGCCTTCTTGGGCAGCAGCTTGATGACGGAGCGCGGGCATTCCTTTACGCACATACCACAGGCTGTACATTTGTCCTCATCAATAACCACGATGCCGTTTTCTATCTTCATGGCATCATAACGGCAAACGCGTACGCAATCCCCCAAACCTACGCAACCCCATGCACACATGCTTGGGCCACCAGCCATGCCCACAGCGATGTGACAGGTCTGGGGTCCATTATATACATACCGTTGCTTCACCACACCGGTTTCGCCTTGACAAAGCACTCTGGCCACCTTCGCTTCAGTTTGCTCTGCCTTTGCCCCCATGACATCAGAAAGCGCCTCCAGAGTCTTTTGACCACCGGGTGTGCACAGATTAATCTCGGCTTCTCCTTTGATGACGGCCTCAGCATAGGCATCACAACCAGGATAGCCGCAAGCACCACAGTTAGCGCCTGCCAGCGCTTCACGTGCAAGGGAAAGGCGCTCATCCTCAATTATGGCGAATTTTTTGCTGGCAAAGGTCAGCACCAGCCCAAAGATCGCGCCCATGCCTCCCAGAACCAGTACAGCAGCTAAAATCGGATTCATGTCAATCCTCCCACTATTCAGTTGACCCCCAGGCCGGCAAAGCCCAGGAAAGCGACAGACATCAAACCTGCAATGATCAGGCTGATGGGAAAGCCTTTGAATGTTTCGGGAATGTTGGAGGATTCAAGGCGCTCACGCACACCGGCCATCAGCACAATTGCCAGCAGGAAGCCCAAGGCTCCGAAAACGCCATTGAGAACCGACCACAGCAGATTATAGTTGTTGTCAATGTTGAGGATGGTCACACCCAGGACAGCGCAGTTGGTGGTAATCAAAGGCAGGTAGATGCCCAGAGCGTTGTACAAGGCAGGCATGGACTTTTTCATGAACATCTCAACAAACTGCACCAGAGAGGCGATCACCAGGATAAAGCTGATGGTGTCCAGGTAAGACAAGCCCAGCGGCAAGAGGATATAGTGATATACCACATAAGTAAACAGCGAAGCCAGGCCCATGACAAATGTGACCGCAATGCCCATGCCGGCGGCAGTCTCTACCTTGTTGGATACACCAAGGAAAGGACAGCATCCGAGATAGCGAGAGAAAATGAAGTTGTTGGTCAAGATGCAGTTGACCATGAACAACAGGAAATTGCTTAAAGTGAACGTCATGATGCCTGTGCTCCTTTCCGCTTACTGACGCGTTCAGTGACCGTGTTGATAATGCCCAGAATCAAGCCAAAGACGATAAAACCACCCGGGGCCATGGTGACCAGCAGCATAGGCTCGAAGGAAGCGCCAAAGAGCGCATTGCCAAAGATGGTTCCGCTGCCAATCATTTCACGGATGGATCCAATCAGAATCAGGGCGCCCGTGAAGCCCAGTCCCATGCCCAGGCCGTCGGCGGCTGAAAACAGCACGGAATATTTGGCTGCGAAAGCCTCCGCACGCGCCAGGATGATGCAGTTGACCACAATCAGCGGGATAAACAACCCCAGCGCATCATACAGAGCGGGCACAAAAGCCTGGATGAGCATTTGAATGATCGTAACAAATGTGGAAATGACCACGATGAACGCCGGGATGCGCACTTTGTCTGGAATGATGTTGCGCAGCAGAGAAATAACAACATTGCTGCCCAGCAACACAAAAGTGGCTGCCAATCCCATGCCCAGGCCATTGGTGGCGCTGGTGGTCGATGCCAGTGTTGGGCACACGCCCAAAACCAAGCGGAAAATGGGGTTTTCATTGAGGATGCCATTGACAAATACACCGCGCAGGCTATGTTTCTTTTCATGCATGTTGTTTCACCGTCCCATACACTTTTCTACTGGTCATGCGGTCAATCAACGGAGTGAGGATGTTCATCAGCAGGATGGCAAAAGTGACCCCTTCAGGGTAAGCCTTGGTCATGCGCACCACAGCGACAATAACACCGCAGCCAATCGCAAAAATTACCTGGCCTGTAAACAGCATGGGGTTGGTCACATAGTCGGTTGCCATAAAGACCGCGCCAAACAGCAAACCGCCGGACAGCACTGCTTTGAGCACGTCTCCTCCAGTAATCCAGGTAATCAGGGCCACAGTACCTACAAACAGCACGGGAATATGCCATTTGATCGTGCCTACAAACAACATGTACAAAAAGCCGATTAAAATGGCAATCTTACAAACCTCGCCAATGGTGCCGGGGATATTGCCCAGCAAAAGATCATAGATTTCATACCCACCCGGGCGTATCAGTGGTGTTGCAGAGGAGACCGCGTCCACACCAGCCGGGATAGCGCTGGTATTTCCCAACAGGCGGACTGGCATAAAGTATACGCTCATACGCGCCGGCCAGGAGGCCAACAGGATACCGCGCGCCAGCAGGGCAGGGTTCAAGAAGTTGTGACCGATACCGCCAAAAAGTTCCTTGACCAGCAGAATGGCAATCGCGCTGCCGATGGCAGGAAGCCAAAGCGGCACTTCCGCAGGCATGTTAAGCCCAACCAGCAATCCGGTCACAACAGCGGACAAATCCGTCACGCGTACAGGACGTTTTGCCAGCTTTTGAAAGATATATTCGCAGGCCACTGCAGCAATGACAGCTGCCGCCAGCACCCATGCTGCCTTGGTACCAAACAGATAGATGCCTGCGGCTGTGGTGGGAATCAGCGCAATAATCACATCCAGCATCAAAGTCTGGGTGCTCTCGCGGCTGACAAAATGGGGTCCGGTAGAAAGACGCAGGTTCATCCTGTTATATCCTCCTCGCGGTTATTTTTTCTTTGGCTTCCTTAAACTTGGCACACAGTTCAATTTTAGCCGGGCATACATAGGAGCATGAACCGCACACAATGCAGTCCATCACATGCTGTTTCTTGGCGCCGGATAAATCCGCCTGATCAACCAGCACATTCAGCCGCTGGGGACTGAGCTTGATTGGACAGGCATCTATACAGCGGCCGCAACGAATGCAGGAGGTCTCAGGCTTCTTAATTGCGTCCTTTTGATTGAGCACCACGATGCCATTGTTGGCTTTGATTACGCTGACGCCGGTATCCGGGATCGCAATGCCGGTCATACTGCCACCAGCGAAAACCTTGCCAGGCTCTTCAGAAAAACCGCCGGCTGCATCAATGGCATCCTGAAAGCTGGTGCCGATACGCAGGCGGAGGTTAGAGGGCGCTCTTACACAGCCAGTCACCGTGGTAATACGGCTGACAAGCGGCTTGCCATAGATCACAGCGTCTGCAATGGCAGCTGCTGTACCAACATTGAACACCGCTACACCGATATCGCCGGGAAGACCTCCCGAGGGCACCTGCCGCTTGGTAACCGACTCAATCAATTGTTTTTCTCCGCCTTGCGGGTACTTGGTTTTCAGCGTCACCACGCGTATGCCTTCGCGTCCTTGGACAGCTTGCTCCATGGAACGGATGGCTTCCTTTTTGTTGTCTTCAATGGCAATAATGCCTTTTTGTACATTCATTGCACGCATGATTGCACGCAGGCCATCCACAATGTGCTCCGGTTCTTCCAGCATCAGGCGGTAGTCTGCTGTCAGAAAAGTTTCGCACTCCGCGCCATTAAGGATCACAATATCTACTTTTTGGTTATCGGCAGGACTCATTTTAATATGGGTGGGAAAACAGGCGCCCCCCAAGCCGCAAATGCCGGCATCCTTTACCTGCTGGATAATCCGCTCCCTTGGTGCAGCCTCTACCTCTCCCAGAGGGTTCAGCTCAACCCACTCATCCCGACCGTCACTTGTGATCTCCACGCACATGCTGGGTTTCTTTCCCAACTGCTGAAAGCTGACAACGCCTGTCACTTCACCGGAAACGCTTGCGTGCACCGGAATGCCGAATTTGCCCACCGGGGTAGCGATCACCTGACCGAGAAGAACCTTGTCACCTTTTTTGACACAGGGTTCAGACGGAGCGCCGATGTGCATATCCATAGGAATCAGCACCTTTTCCGCGACAAATTCTTTAATGGCCTGCTCCCTGCTGGGTATCTTTCCTTCATGCTGCTCCTTGAGCGGATGAATACCACCTTTGAAACTAAATTTCATGCTGTATATGCCTACCTTTCTCCTCAGTTTAACCTGCTCAACGCCTTGATTCAAACGCTTCGTTAATGGCATCTACAATGGCTTGCGCCGTAGAGGTCGCGCTGGTGGCAGTGTCAATATGCCTGATATTTTCTACAAGCTCACTACCCTCCTCCGGATACAGGGACAGCGGTGGTTGCTTATCAACGAACTGGCTTAGGTAGGCTTCTTCCAAAGCGAGCGCACCATACCCCGGGGTCTCCATGAAACCCTGTGAATCAATAACTACTTTGGCAATCTTGCCATCAGAAGTAAAGCTGACGCGTACAGTGACAGGCCCCATGAAACCCTGCTTTGTCACCACAATCTCATCCCCGCTGACTGTCGATGGCGTTTCATCAACTGCCGGCTGTTCGGGCACCTCCTGCGGGAAAGCCTGTGCGTGCAGACTGTTGAGGGTCTCCAGCACTGCCTTGGTGGTAACAGTTGCACCGGTGAGACCATCAATATGACATTCATCAGCAGGATGGTTTTCATCTGCGATGGCAAGTGGCGGCAGCTTTCCAATAAATTGCTTTCCAAAAGCCGGGTCCAGCGCGCGGGTGCCAAAACCATCAGTCTCAGCAAATTGTTCATCACCAATCAGGATAAATGAAATCCTGCCATCTTCATCAAAGGCTGCGGTTACTGCAACCGGTCCCACATACCCCCTAGAACTGCCATACAGGGCGTTTTCAGGCACAACAACTGGTTCAGGCTGAGCAGTAGCTTCTTCCACCGCAGCTGTCGTTGGAGCGGGGATGGGCGCGCTTTCCTTGACGATGTTCTTATTTGCATAGGCGCTGTTCATCGCATCCAGCACAGCCTGTGTGGTAAAGGTCGACCCTGCAATAGCATCAATATCTTCCATCGCAATTGGCATGGATTTGCCCACAAACTGTCTGGCGAACTCAGGATCCAATGCTGCTACACCATAATTGTCGGATTCAGCGAAGCGCTCATCCCCGATCTTCAGCGCGGTAATAACGCCATCGTCCTTGACAGTCACCTCTACATATACGGGGTTGTTGACGCCCGCGAAGCCAACTGCCTCGCCAGCGTATGTGGTCCCTTCAGGCTGATCGGCTGCTATCGCGATAACGTTTTTATTCTCATACGCTGAGTTGATGGCATTCAAAACAGCCTGTGTGGTAAAGGTTGACCCGGCAATAGCGTCAATATCTTCCATCGCAATTGGCATGGATTTGCCCACAAACTGGCTGGCGAATTCAGGATCCAGTGCTGCTGCTCCATAATTGTCGGATTCAGCGAAGCGCTCATCCCCAATCTTCAGCGCGGTGATAACGCCACTGTCATTTACATTCACTTCTACATATACGGGATTGTTGACGCCCGCGAAGCCCACCGCTTCCCCGGCGTATGAGGTGCCTTCCGCGATCTGGGCAGGCTTGTCTGCATCAGGGTTCAGGTAGGCTTTAACCTGCCGCGCCACGGAGTTGACACAACCAAGGACAGCATTGGTGGTGATCGTGGCAGCAGTAATGCCATCTACTGCGTTGTCATTTTTTGGATTACCCCTTTGCACAGGACTCTTTTTTCCGGCAAACTGCGCGGCAAAGGCTGTATCCTTGGCCTTGGCGCCCAGGCCCGGGGTTTCAGAGAAATTGGCACCGCCAACATTGATCCCGGTGATGATGCCATCCGCACTGATCCCGGTGATAACCTCGATTTCGCCGCTATATCCCTTGGCCGCAGCCTTGCCAATATAGCCGATTACCTCATCGCCTGCCTTGGCGACAAACAGGGCACTGCCATCATCCAACTCCAGTTTCTCAAAGGTTTCCACTCCCGGCATAACCAGTTTCCTGGCCTTTTCCTCTGCAACAATGGCCTGTTGGCTGATAGGCTCCATGGTAATCTGATTGGTCAGGGCAAGCCCAAGTGCAGCTGCCACGGTGATAATTGTCAGGATAATCCATGCTGAGACTCGGTTCTTCATTATGTCAAACCTCCGTTGTATGCCTGTTGGCATCAGTGACTAAATAAGGAGCAACCCGTGAGCGAAGCGTCTGATCCACTGGCCGGCCCAACATTTCACCAGCCAAAACTTCATCACCCTGCAGCAAGGCAGTGCGCACCGCAGAGCTGGATACCAAATGACCCTGGGCAGTCCGGACAGGGGGTATCACGCTTAGGCTGATTCCCGACTGCTCACACAGTTTCTTCAGACCGGATACATCGGTATCCCCACGATAACCAAAGCGATGGTTAAATCCAGCAACCAAGTGTTTGGACTTCAGCTGCATTCGTAAAACCTTATTAAAGAAGTCCACCCCTCTCATGTGCTGCAAACTCTCATCGAATGTACTGATCGCGACATGACGGATGCCCAACGCTTGCAGCAGGTCAATCTTATCTGCGAAAGGGGTCAGCTCAATGTGCCTTTGATGAGGCGAAATCAATATGCCGGGCAGTCTGTCATAAGTATGAACCACTGCTGTCAGGCCTTCCTGCTGCGCGATATCCATAGCGCGGTCTATCAAAGCCTTGTGACCGATGTGGACACCATCAAAAACGCCAAGGCAGACGACCGATGATGTCAAAACCTGTCCTTGCATTTTTCCCAGCTGATAGACCCTCATAAAAAAACCTGCCCATCTCCTTAGATAGACCCAGTAAAATTCGAATTATGTTAACACGCCCGGGAACCATATGTCAATCTATAAATGATGTATTATAATTTTTGTATAAATAATGTATTATAATTTTAGTATTTTTTGATTTTTCTGATTTTTCCCTGTTCATCTATAACGCGATCAATTGTTCTGCTCAAGATAGGTCTGATATTGTTCCCTGCTCAGCAGGGTTTTTCTTGCCTTGGTTCCTTCGTTTCCGGAGATAATGCCACGCCGTGCCATTTCATCGATCAGCCGGCCGCTTCTCGCATATCCTATACGCAGTACCCTTTGGAGCATGCTGATGGACATCTGTCCGGACTCAACCGCCATTTCAATTGCCTGGGGCAGCAGCTCATCAAACTCAGCGTCTCCGCTTTCATCGGAAGCATCCATACTGCCGTTGTCTGCCTTGTCAGATTGCTCCACATGCTCTATTAACTCCAGATTATAGTCAGCCTTGTTGCGGCTTCGTATATAATCAACCGTTTGCTCTACATCGCGGTCAGACACAAAGCAGCCCTGGACACGGATGGGTTCGCGGATCTGTGAGCGGTAAAGCATGTCGCCATAGCCCAGCAGCTTTTCAGCGCCTTGACTGTCAAGGATGGTCTTGCTGTCAAAGGGCGAGCTTACCCGGAAGGCGATGCGTCCGGGAATGTTGGCTTTGATGACGCCGGTAATAATATTGACCGAGGGCCGCTGGGTAGCCAGGATGAGACAAATGCCTGCGGCTCGCGCTTTGGCGGTGATGCGTTTGATATGATCCTCGATCATCTTGCCGCTGGTGGTCATCAAATCAGCCATCTCATCCACAATCACGATGATACGCGGCAGCGGCTCTTCATCTGGACCCAAACGCTTGTTATAAGCGTCCAGATTGCGCACTCCAGCTTCTACCAGAATCTGATAACGCTGATCCATTTCCTTGCAGACCCAGTCCAAAGCAGCAGTAGCCTTCTTGGCATCGGTAATGACCGGCATCATCAAATGAGGAACGTCGTTGTATGGCTGTAGTTCAACAAACTTGGGATCCACCATGATCAGCCGCACATTTCGCGGCGAGGCGCGGTAAAGGATGCTGCAGATGATGCTGTTGATACACACGGATTTACCACTGCCGGTCGCGCCGGCAATCAGCAGGTGCGGCATATCCATCAATTCACACACAATGGGAGTGCCGGTGATGTCCTTGCCAAGAGCCACTGCGGTGGGCGAGCGGTTCTCAGACATTCTGCTGGATTCCAACACCTCCCGCAGGTATACCTTGGAAGTTTTTTCGTTGGAGACCTCAAGACCTACAAAAGATGTGCCGGGAATGGGAATCTCTGCGCGGATATCGCCCTTGGCCTTAAGCTCAATGCTTAAATTATCCATCACACTTCTCAGCTTATTGACATTGATCCCCTCTGCCAGACGAATGGCAAAACGCGTCACAGTCGGGCCATGAACAATATCGTGCAAATGGGCGGTGATCGAAAAGCTGTCAAGCGTTTCAATCAGCTTTTCAGCACGGATACGATCTTCCTCCGTGGTATCGTCACGGGCACCCCGGGGAGGCTCGGTCAGGAGCCGCAAAGGCGGTGTAGTATAGTCATCCAGCGCGAGACGGATTTGTGTCGCGACTGGTTTTTTGACCATGTGATCCAATGTTGCGGGCTTGACAGCTTCAACATCACGTGGCTGGATTTTTACGCGCTCATCATTCGATGGCGTTGCCGGCGCAGCCATGACCGGCTTGGTATCAGACTCTTGTGCTGTGGACGGTTGATTTGAAGGCATTACATTCGGGGACGGCTGTGTGAGGGGAATATCAGTAGTTTGTGAAACTTGTGACGGTTGTTGAACAGTTGCATATTGCTGCGCGCGGCGCGTGCGGCGTGCAGTGGTACGCGGAGATTCCTCGCCTTTCGCAGATGCAGTGTTTTGTTGAACAGGAACAAGCGGGTCTTCTGCCGGAGGGCTTGCAGTCTTTGCCTCTGACTGCGGTTGTGTGGCCGCAGTAGTACCAGAATTCCTGGATCTAAACCAGGGAACAGGGCCCGCGGACGGTTCAAGGGTTTGTTGCTGCGAACGTCGTACCACCGGCTGAACCGCCTCATGATAGATCTGTCCCGCTGTGTTGGTGGCGACAAAGCCAGGCTCCACCTGTGTTTGCTGCGATTCAGACGACTGATATGCTTGCTGCCCCTTGTCCCAAGGCAAATGCCCTGCAATCTCAGGCTCATACATAACCTGCGCGGGCCATGCCGCAACCTGCTGCGCTGGAATTGGCGACGGTTCCTCCGGATAAACCTGCTCCTGAGGCTGCGTGGTATTCTGGTTTTCAATGTCCTGCTTGACAGGCCGGGCCGGGCGATGATTGATTCTATCGCTCAGACGTGTCATCAGCTTGACCGGACTGATTCGCAGCAGCGCGAAGACCAGTGCCAGGATGAAGATCACCAGCACTGCGATGCCCCCGGCATTGCCCAGGGAGATATACAACGGATAGGCAACCAGCATCGACAGCGCGCCACCACCCGGATATAGCCCGTTGTCTGTGCGCAAACCAGCAAATCGGTGATAGGCAGCGCTCATATACTCGCCCAGACTGTCCGGATAGGCAGCACCACGCAAAGCGTTGATGTTTTTAATATATTCCATTAAACGCGGATAGGACTGGTCGTTGACACGCAAAGTCAGTGTCAGCAAAGCACCAATACATAGCATCAGCAGCAAACAAATGACAAAGGCATAAGAGGAAACATAACGCTTGGCCGATATCACCAGCAATATGCCCAGCCAGGCCAGCATCGCAGGAAGCAGCAGATATAACCCGCCGCCCAATCCGATCGCCATGCGCTTGAACATGTTCAGAGCTGCTGAGCTAGTCTGTAGCATGGTGCCAAGAAACAGCATCAGTGCGAAAGCCAGCACAGCTACCCCAAGAGGCAACAGCACCGCACCGCCGCGGTCAGTGGAACGGACGGATTGCTTGCTTTTTTTCCTGGCAGCGCTTGTCATTAAATCTCCTGATTCTTAGTTTGCTTGCAGCAGCCATACAGCGCTGAGCACCATGTTGGAATCGTAATACAATCTTAACTCGTTTTTCTGCATGGGATAGATGTCCATCATCCCGGCTTCCAGTCCATACAATTCAGCGGCGGCGGCCGCAGGCATATCCAGACTGGCCGTCGGTTGCTCAAGCACAGCCAGCGTTTGCTCTCTTGTTGTCCGCCCGGTGATCAGGCCATGCAGGTTCATGCGGCGCGACAACAATCCGGACAGCGTTTGCCCATCAAGGGACAGCGCCAGGGTGCCTCGGTAGCTGTCATCCTCCAGTTGATAGGACTGACCTTCAGGAAAGCCTTCCGGGTCATACTGCAAAGCATTGCGCTCAATCAGACCCGCCATGCTTTCCCCCAGCACCGCGTCCAGTCCGGGGAGCCTACCGGCTATGATAACCGCCTGAATCGCGCTTTGACTGTCTGTGCCCGGTTGCAGGCTTGATGACACTCCCAGGGAAGTCAGCAAAGCACTGTCTTCCAAATTCAGGATGTTTTCCATTTCATAATAGTGCATGTATATGGACGCGCTTTTCCCAGACAGCCAGGTCAAGCTTCCTTCAGGATAATAAAAACTAATGCCGGAACTGCTGAGAAGAAAGCGCTCCGCCGGGAAGGGACGTAAAGAGTCCAGATCCAGGTAGTTAGACAGATCTGCGGACAAAGCCTCAAACACTGTATTCTCCAGCCATTCGGTTGCCTGCTTCGGATCACGGAACAACATCTCGAGCGTCAGGAGCTGGCCGTTGGCCAAATCAAACTGCAAGGGAATATGCTGGTGCCCCAAGCGTCCGTTTGGCATGCGTCCCTGAGCAGACAGAAGCACACTATAAACATCATGGCCATTGAAAGCGGATAGAATTTCAGTTCGCGCAGTTACGACCAGCTTGCCTGTGACACCGGTTTTCAACAGAGCTAACGTGTTCATATGTCCTGTTAGCGCGTCAATAACCGCCCGGTTTACAGTATCGGCTACAAAGGTGTTCTCCAGCGAGATAACCGGTATCTCTATATAAGATTCGCCTACCTCCTCGCGCTGCAGAATGACGCTAACCAGGGAATCAGCCCCCCATGCAGGCACAGAAAAGGCAAGGGCACATACCAGAATCAACAACAAACTGCGTGCTTTCATAATCTGCCTCCTTGCCTGTATTCTACCGCAATGCGATAATTGTTGCAAGAACGAAACAGTAAGCAACAGTTTTGTCATGATTTTAGGTAACGGTCAGGGGACTTTGTAGCAGGGTTTTTGGCTTTTCCCTTCCTGGCGTGCAATATTTTCGGCGTTTTTGTCCAAGTAGATTCGGTACATTTCTTCAGCATCCAGCCCGGCCGCCAGGCACATGCTTAAAAAGAAATGCAGGATATCCACCAATTCCTCCTTGAGCGCGGCCTCATCAAGTTTCTTGGGATTCTTCCACCACTTGAAGTTGACTTCATCCAGCATTTCCGCCAACTCACTGAGCATTGCCAAGGTATATTTCTGTATCCATACCGTTGGTGTGATATCCGTTAAGTCTCGTTTTTGTCTGATTGTTTCGTTTAATGTCTGCTGGATAGTCAGCATGTGTTCAAGCCTGTCCATCTATGCCTCCTTTGTTCACTTGCTGACCGATCTTTTTTCCTACCGCAGCCAGTACCGGCTCAGAAGCGAGCACCTGCCCGGCAACTCGGTTGATGTCGCTCCGCTTGATTTTGCGCAGCATGGCCAGCAGTTCCCGTGGCGTGACAATGCGCCCGTGGAGCAATTGATTGATACCCATAGACGCCATACGCTGATAGGCGCTTTCCATTCCCAGTACAAAACCCGTTTTGATTTGTGCCATTGTCTTCATAAACTCCTGCTGGTTGATCCCTTCCTTCAATACAGCGGTTACTTCCTGCTGGATCAGGTCCAAGACACGGTTGACCTTTCCCGGCGCGCATGCAGCATAGATGGTAAACTCACCGTTATCAGGGTAGAAGGACAACCCGGAATAGATGCTGTAGACCAGCCCATGTTCCTCGCGCACCTTTTGAAAGAGCCGTGAGGAAACTCCACCGCCAAAGGCAGCGGAAAAAGCAGCCAGGGCATGCCGGTCTTCATGCAAACTGGGCAGCCCTGGATAGTTGATGCACAGGTGCGCCTGTTCCACATCCTTGTCCCTGGTAAAAATTGCCGGGCCTGGCAGCATGGTTTGTGCAGGCACGGGCTTTCTCCCCTCTCCCTGCCAACCCGAAAAAACTTCCTCAGCACAGGCAATCAGCTGCTCAGGATTAAAATGACCGGCTACTGACAGCACCGTGTTTCCCGGCACATAAAAAGCTTGTCGGAACGTCTTCAGATCAGTCAATGTGTAGGACGAAATAGCCTTTTTGCTTCCCAGGATGGTGCGCGACAGCGTTTGGCTGGGGTAAAGATTTTTGTGCAGAAGGTTGAAAACCAGGTCCTCGGGGCTGTCCTCCTCCATGGCGATCTCCTCAAGAATCACCTGGCGCTCCCGTTCAAAATCCTCCTCGGTTTCATGTGGATTTACCAGCATGTCCGACAACAGGTCTAATGCTTTTTTGAGATTCTTGTCGGTTGTATGAGCATAATAGACAGTAGCGGTCTTGCTGGTGGACGCATTGACATTGCCGCCAATCAAATCAATCTCCATGGCGATCTGACGCGCACTCTTTTGCAACGTACCCTTGAACGCCATGTGTTCTATAAAATGAGACAGCCCGTTTTGAGTGGCTTCCTCCATAATGGAGCCGGCTTTGACAAACAGACCGATTGCCGCGCTGCGCAGATAAGGCAGGCGTTCCATCATGATAACCAGACCGTTTGACAGGGTGTATGTTTGGATCATATGTCTCCTGATTCAAACGGCTTGCCGCCAAGGACAAGCTGTTACATAACTGTCAGTTGTTTTAGCTGTTGCGGCGTGGCGGGCGGCTGTCACGGCGCGGCGGTCTGCCGCCTCCTTCACCAGAACCCGAACGATTGAAGCTGCGCGGCTTGTATTCCATATCGTTGCGCAGCAGGTTGATACGGCCTTGGGAATCAATCTCGCTGACCTTGACCTCGACCATATCACCAATGGACAGCACATCCTCAACCTTTTCCACGCGCTCGTTGGCCAGCTTCGAAATATGCAGCAGGCCATCCTTGCCCGGCAACAGTTCAATAAAAGCGCCCAAGGTGCTCAAAATCCGCACCACTTTGCCTTCATAAACCTCTCCAACCTCCACATCCTTGGCGATGCCTTCAATAATGCGGCGCGCCTTGGCGGCTGATTCTTCATCCGGGGTAGCGATGGCCACGCGGCCATCATCTTCAATGTCAATCTTAACGCCAGTATCAGCGATGATCTTGTTAATCATCTTGCCGCCCGGTCCAATGACCTCGCGAATCTTGTCCGGGTTGATGAAAAAAGTGATAATCTTGGGTGCGTATTTGCTGAGCTGCGCGCGCGGCTCAGGCAGCGTTTGCAGCATGATTTCCAGGATATGAAGCCTGCCCTTGAGCGCCTGCTCCAGCGCGCGATTGAGGATATCGCGGTCGATGCCTTTGATTTTGATGTCCATTTGGATGGCAGTGATGCCATTCATCGTACCGGCAACCTTGAAATCCATGTCACCAAGGAAGTCTTCCAGGCCCTGAATGTCACTGAGCACTGCTACCTTGCCGGATTGCTCATCCTTGATCAAACCCATCGCGATGCCGGCAACCGGCGCTTTGATGGCAACGCCGGCGTCCATCAATGACAGGGTGCTGCCGCATACTGAAGCCATGGAGGAGGAGCCATTGCTGGAAAGAACCTCGCTCACCAGCCGCAAAGCGTATGGAAACTCGTCCTCATTGGGGATAACTGGCTCCAGCGCACGCTCTGCCAGCGCACCGTGGCCAATTTCACGGCGACCGGGAGAACGCATACGACCCGCTTCACCGGTGGCGTAGGGAGGCATGTTGTAGTGATGAATATAACGCTTTGAGTCTTCGTTGGAGAGCCCATCAAGAATCTGTACATCACGCAAGCTGCCAAGCGTGGTGACTGTCAATGCCTGTGTCTGTCCTCTGGTAAATACTGCGCTGCCATGAGTACGCGGCAGAATACCTGCTTCACACCAAATAGGGCGTATTTCCTCTTCACCGCGACCATCAGGACGGATGCCCTCGTTGAGGATCTTGCGGCGCATCACTTCCTTATTTAGTTCATAGAGGGCATCTGAAAGCTCAGCTTCACGTCCTGCAAAAATCTCTTCAAAATGAGCCATGACCTCAGCCTTGACCTGCTCCTCCCGCTCATGGCGCTCAGCACGCTCGAAAGTAGAGAAAACATACTCCACCTTTTCGTAGGCATAATCGCGCACAGCCTTCATAACGTCATCTCCGACCGTAACCAGAGAGACCTCAAGCTTGGGCTTGCCGATCTCGGCGACGATTGTCTCTTGAAAGGCAACAAGCTCACGAATGGCGTCATGCGCAAACATAATAGCTTCCAGCATAACTTCTTCGCTGATCTCATTGGCGCCAGCTTCTACCATCATGATGGCATCCTTGGTCCCGGATACCACCAGGTGCAGATCGCTCTGAGCGCGCTGTTCCTCGTCTGGATTCAAAATCAACTGCTTATTGACACGTCCAACCAACACGGAACCTGTAGGGCCGCCCCAGGGTATCTGGCTGACACTCAACGCCATGGAAGATCCCAGCATCGCTGGGATGTCAGGCGGATTGTTGGTGTCCACTGACAGCGAGGTTGCTACAATTTGCACATCGTTGCGCATCCCTTGCGGGAACAGAGGGCGCAATGGCCGGTCAATCAGGCGGCAGGTTAATACGGCCTTTTCTGTTGGACGGCCTTCACGCTTGATGAAACCGCCGGGAATCTTGCCAACTGCATAAAGCTTCTCTTCGTAATCCACGCTCAGAGGGAAAAAGTCCACGCCCTCACGCGCTTTTTCAGATATGGTAGCGCTGACCAGAATGGCTGTGTCGCCATAACGAACAAGCACCGAACCCGCGGCTTGTTCCGCGTAGCGACCAAACTCAAAGCTGAGATTTCGGCCAGCAAATTCCATTGAGTATGTTTTGTGTTCCATTGCTTCTCTCTCCTTAACTTGGACCTACGCATATTGTGCGCGCCCTTCCATACAAAAAAGTCGAAACCCTTGTGCCGGGTCTCGACCGCTTGTTTCTTTTACTTGCGCAGCTCCAGCTCGGCAATCAGGCTGCGGTAGCGTTCAATATCCGTGCGCATCAAATAGTCCAGCAATCCTCTTCGCTGACCTACCATCAGCAGCAAACCGCGGCGGCTATGGTGATCCTTTGTGTTGAGCTTGAGGTGTTCGTTGAGATGGTTGATGCGTTCTGTCAACAAAGCAACCTGTACCTCGGGTGAGCCGGTGTCGCCCTCATGACGGGCATACTTGCTCATAATCTGAGCCTTTTTTTCCTTATCCATAGGTTCCTCCTCATTTGCGGGTGGCGCCGCTTATAATCCCCGCGAGCACAGAAAAACGTTGGAGAATCGCAGACCCGTGCCAGCGGATAAATGCCACGCAAAACAGTTTATCACAGCATCTTACCCTTGTAAACCCAAACATTTCTTGAGTTTTTTGAGTTTTTGCATCCCGAGTTACATTGTCTTTTTCTTTTTCACCCCGAGTTTCCGGGGTTAAATAAAGCTGGAGATTTCACAGTTGCCAAGATCCGATTCAGCATTATGCTTTAGATTCCTCATCTGCTGGCTGTTCAACAGCGTCCACAGCAGCGCCATCTGTGTCTTCATCTCTCTCCTCCTGAACCTTGGGATAAGAAACAGATAGAATCAAACGGTCTTCCTCGGTCTCGCTGACAACACCTTCCGGCAGCGTCAAATCGGCCACTGTGATTTGATCCCCGGGGCTCAGTTCACTGACATTGATGTCAATCGATGCAGGAAACTGTCCGGGCAAACCTTTGAGCAGCAGTGTCTCAAGCTGCTGGAACAGTTCATAACCCTTATGGATCACATCATCACGGCCAATGAGCGCCAACGGCACTTCCGCTGTCGTTTCTTCTGTCAAAGATACCAGCTGGAAGGTTACATGAAGCCAGTCGCGCGTTAACGGCGCATACTGGATTTCACGAACCATCACCGGATAGGATGTTTTTTTATCCACCTCCAGCGTATAAACAGCCGATGTCCCATTGGCGCTTAGGGCTTTTCTCAACTCATCCTTGCGTACGGAGAAAGTAATCGCATCACTGCCCTTTCGGGAGATTGAGCCTGGAAGGAAACCGCTCTTGCGCAGTTGGTTCATAGCCCCCTTGCTGCCTGGCTCACGTTTTTGGATGCTCAGCTTTGCCGCTTTGTTCATTCAGTCCTCCTTGATGTTTCATGCTTTGCACCGGGCTGCCGCTCGCAATAGCATGCAATCAGCGCGAATGCTTATAATATGATTATACCTTATAAGTCAAATCGGGTTGATCACACTGCCGAGGCAGCAAGCCTTCTGCTCGCGAATCAATAACTGCCGCTGGTATTCAGGACCAGGTCCTGATCCTCTTTGATTCGAGATGATGCCCGACGAAGATTCAACAGGGCAAGGTATTCCTCCTCATCAAAGGGCAGGGACACCATTTTGTCAGTCCAGGAGGACAGGTGCATGGCATTGGACAGCATCAAGCCCTTGATCCCCTCCCGTCCATCCGCCACCAGGGGACTGCCATGGAGGATGTTGGATGCAAAGGCATTCAACACCCCAACATGCTGCGGATTGCTGCTATCGGTTTCTATACGGATCACTTCGACCGGCGGCACTGCGAAACCCTGCTTGGCCGTGACGCACCATTCGCGTTCATCCACACCCAGACGATGAAAAATCAGTTCATCATTTTCGCACACCAGTTTGCCCAGGGTGCCGGTGACTTCCAGACGATTGGTGCCGGGGGCGTCGCCTGTGGTGGTGATGAACACACCGGTCGCCCCATTTGAGTATTCCAGATATGCAGTGACATCATCCTCTACTTCAATGTCATGCCACTTACCCTCATGCAGGAAAGCCCTGACCCTCACAGGCATACCGCACAGCCATTGCAGCAAGTCCAACTGGTGTGGACATTGATTCAGCAGCACACCGCCGCCTTCCCCGGCCCAGGTCGCGCGCCAGGCACCGGAATCATAGTAATACTGCGTTCGGTACCAGTCTGTGATAATCCAGTTGACACGCTTGAGTTTCCCCAATTGGCCGCTTGAAATCATCTCATGCATTTTGATGTACAGTGGATTGGTGCGCTGATTAAACATCATCCCAAAGCTGAGCTGCGGGTGTAAATCTGCCTGCTTGATCATCTCGCGTACATCCAGCGTATAGACCCCGGCAGGCTTTTCGCACATCACGTGCAGTCCTCTCTTGAATGCCTGGATAGCAAGACCCGGGTGCTGGTAATGCGGGGTCGCGATCAATACCGCATCACAAATCCCTGCGGCGATCAGTTCGCTGCCCTCCTCATAGACGCTTATATCCTGAGGAATAATCTCCCGCGCCTTCCTGCGCCTGGTCTCCATCCGCTCAGCAACGGCAGCCAGGGTGATCTGCGGTGTAAGCCCGTCCATGATAAACTTGAGGTGAGAGCTTCCCATATTGCCCAGGCCGATGATGCCCATTTTTACCTTGTTCATGCGTATCCTTCCTTTTTTAGGTTGCTGTAGCTGCGGCTGAGGCAATCAAAGGGATTCTCGCCGTAGCAGTTATCCTGCTCCACCAGCAGATAGCGCGTGGTTCCCAGACGCTGCAGTAGTTTTAGAATCTTGCCAAAAGGGAGATTTCCCTCCCCCACCGCCGCCATGCGCTGCTCAAATCCTTTGACAGCCATGTCTTTGAGGTGTACACAATCCAGTCGCTCCGCCAGGCGCGTGATGGTGTCACAAACATCCGCCCCGGCCGCCTGTACCCAGTAGGTATCCAGCGTAATGCCCATCAAATCCTGCGCAAAATCTTCCAGCAATACATCCAGCATATTTTGTTCTGAATTAATTCGCTCCCACTCAAAGTTATGGTGATGGTACACCAAGCGCTTGCCGGCATCGCGCATCATTTTTGCCGGAACCATGAAATCCGCTGCAAACCGGCGCACACCTTCTGCTGTACGGTAACGCGGCGGCATGCTCCCGATGCCGATTAGCCGGCAGCCAAGAACATCATGGTCCGCGATGACATCCTCCGGATTTACAAGCATGCGCTCAGGATCGGTATGTGTCAGCACAATGGTCAAGCCGTTCTCATCACATATTTCCCGCATCGTTTGCGGTGCTATTTGACCAACTGCCGAAAGCTGTACCGTGCGGTAGCCAATCTGCGCGAGTTGGCGCATAGCATCGCGAAATCCGGATTCCGTTTGAGTATATTCACGAATGGTGTATGTCTGTGCGCCAACTTGCACTTGCAAGGCCCCCTTTGCTGCGTCAATCCGCCTTTATGATAGCACGCGGAAGAAGAAAAATTCAAATATACGAACAACAAACACAGAAAAATCCAAAACCGTTTTTGTTGGCTGCAACCCACACATATGATGTATCGACTATATCATTATGCCTGTTATTCGTTGTTCTTTCAGACAAACATATCATTGTCATGCCTGCTTCAATCGCGCTGTTGTATCAGGTACTGATGGTAATGTTGAAGATATAGCGGTAAATGTACATGCGATATTTCTCAAACAGCCCCACATGCCGGTAAAGAGATTTCAGGCTCCGGTACAGGTTGGACTTGATTTGAAAGCTGCTGCGCAGTTCAAACATGGTCCGCCAGGTCTGCCCGGAATAGGTGCGCTTGTAGTTGTAGACCGGCTCCTTGACAAAGCGGACCTTTTTGATATGCCTGTAGTATGCCATGTTGAACTTGAAATCCTCACCCCAGGAGAGGGCTGAATCAAACATCAACTGGTTTTCCTGAATAATCTGCCGCTTGTAGAGTTTATTCCACAGCGCGCTGTAGTAATAGCTGCCCGGCCTGTATGCAAGCGCGCGGAAAAAATTTTCAAGGTCCAGGCAAACATCCTGTTTGATGTAGCCGCGGTCAAAGACCTGATTGTTCATCAGGATGTTGAAATGGGCAATGACCATACAGGCATCATCCTCCTGTATGGCGTCGAGCATGTTTCTGTAGGCGCCGGGCTGGAGACTGTCATCACTGTCCACAAAAGAAATATAGCGGCCCTTGGCCACCTTCAGCGCCGCGTTGCGAGCGGCCCCTGGCCCGGCATTCTGCTGATCGATAACAACAATTCGCCCGTCCCGGGCAGCATACTGCCTGCAAAGCGACAGGCTGTCATCCTTGCTGCCGTCATTGACCAGGATAATTTCCATGTCCTGGATGTTCTGATTGAATACACTCTCCAGCGCTAACGATAGGCATCCCTGGGCATTATATACGGGGATAATGACACTGAGCAAAGGTTGATCCAAATCTGCTTGCTCCTTGTTGTTGATGAGCGGATTATACCATACCGGGCAGCCTATGTAAAATGTGAACTATTTTTTAGTAAAACCTGCAGGATGGTTCATTGTGCATTGAATATGATATACTATTTTTATTAATATTGGTAGGGAGGCAAGCCATGGATAAAAGCATCGTGATGGACATCAATCACCTGATGTCGCAAACCCTTGGTAAGCAACACGGCATCAGCAGGGAAGCAATCGACAACATGAGCGGAAGGGCTGCTGCGGCCTTGAAGGCTGTCCAGGCAGCGCGCGGAACAGGCTGGCTTGGCTGGACGGAATTGCCCTACAATCAGGAGGAGATTGTGGAGGACATCCTTCAAACCGCCAAGCAGATCAATGACCGCTTTGAGTCCTTCGTGGTGCTGGGCATTGGCGGCAGCGCGCTGGGCCCCATTGCGGTGCACCAGGCGCTCAAGCACCTGCGTTACAACGAGTTGCCCCGGGCGCAGCGTGGCCATCCACGGTTTTATGTTGAGGACAACATCGATCCTGAGCGCATGAAGGCGCTGCTGGATGTGATTGATGTGAAGACCACCTGCTTCAACATCATCACAAAATCCGGCGCGACTGCCGAAACCATGAGCCAGTACCTGATCATCTCCGAGCTCCTCAAAAAAGAGCTTGGCGCATCCTGGCATGAGCATATCATCGCCACCACAGACCGTGAAAAAGGAAATCTGATCCAACTGGCCAAGCAAAACGGCTTCAAGCATTTCTATATTCCCTCCTCTGTGGGCGGGCGCTTCAGCGAGCTGAGCCCGGTCGGACTGTTGCCGGCTGCGGTATGCGGCATTGACATCAAAGCAATGCTGGAAGGCGCCGCGCACATGGATAGCCGTTGCCGGGAAGAGGATCTGTGGAAAAACCCGGCCTTGCTTCAGGCGGTCATCCAGTATGTTTTGATGACGGAAAAGAACATCAACATCCAGGTGATGATGCCTTATGCAGACAGCCTTAAATACATGGCAGACTGGTTTTGCCAGCTGTGGGCGGAAAGCCTGGGCAAAAACATCACCCGCGGCGGCACGGCGGCAAACATGGGGCAAACCCCGGTCAAATCCCTGGGCGTGACCGATCAGCACAGCCAGCTGCAGCTGTATACCGAGGGCCCCTTTGATAAGATAGTCACCTTCCTTCATGTTGAGGAATTCAGAGAGAATACCCCCATCCCCCATGGCTGCGAGCAGTTCCCGGACGTTGCCTTCCTGGGTGGAAAGAGCATGAACCAGCTTCTGGAGGCTGAGTATCAGGGCACCCGCTACGCGTTGCTGCGCGCCGGGCGCATGAGCCAGACCATCACCTTCCCAAGGGTGAACGAACATACTGTAGGCCAATTCTTGTACTTTTATGAAATGGTCACCGCCTACACAGGTGAACTGCTGGACATTGACGCGTTTAATCAGCCCGGCGTTGAAGAAAGCAAGATTGCTTCCTACGCGGTGCTGGGCAACAAGGGCGATAAGTACCGGAGCAAGCAGGAAGAAATGGCCGCCATGCCACAGCCAAGAAAGGAATACCGTCTGTAACACAGCATCTACACAAAGCACCGGCCGCACGTAGCCGGTGTTATCAAAAGTTGGTGGATAATATCAGGCTTGGCTGAAATCGTAGCGGACAACCGGGTTGCGCGCCGCGTTTACTTCATCAGGACGGCTGATGGGCGTGGTAACCGGACATTCATGCAGGGATTGTGGATTTTCCTCGATCTGGCGTTTGATTTTTAGGAAGGCTTCCACTGCGGCATCCAGGGTTTCACGGTTTTCCGTCTCTGTGGGTTCAACCATCAGCGCCTCATTCACAACCAGCGGGAAGTACATTGTAGGCGGATGTATACCGTGATCCAACAAGCACTTGGCCACATCCAGCGCGGAAACACCGGTTTCCTTTTTGATTCTTTCCAGCGTCAGCACAAACTCATGCATACAGATGCGGTCATAGGCAAGCGGGTAGGCATGCTTGAGCTTGTTCATCATATAGTTTGCGTTGAGCACAGCCATGCCGCTGGCCTGCGGCAGGCCTTCTTTGCCCAGGGTCAGGATGTAGGTCAAGGCGCGAACCACCACCAGGAAATTGCCGTAAAAGCTGCGCACCTGGCCAAAGCTTCTTGGCTTCTCGCCCTTCTTGATCCTCTCCCCCATGTAGCTTGCTGGCAAAAATCCTTTCAGTATATTCTTGCAGCCGACAGGTCCTGAACCCGGGCCGCCACCGCCATGCGGCGTGGAAAAAGTTTTGTGCAGGTTGAGGTGAATGACATCAAAACCCATATCGCCGGGACGAACCCATCCCATGATAGCGTTCAGATTGGCGCCATCATAGTAGTTCAGGCCGCCCGCGTCATGGACCAGGCGGGTGATCTCCAGGATATTGCGGTCAAAGATACCCACAGTGTTGGGATTGGTCAGCATCAAGCCGGCTACCGTATCGTCAAGCGCGCTCCTGAGAGCTTCCAGATCCACACAGCCTTCGCTGTCTGAAGGAATGTGGGTAACCGTATAGCCAACCATGGAGGCACTGGCCGGGTTGGTGCCGTGCGCAGAATCCGGCACCAGCACCCGGGTGCGTTTGGTGTCGCCGCGGCTTTCATGATATTTTTTTATCAGCAGAAGACCTGCAAACTCGCCGTGCGCGCCTGCAGCCGGTTGAAAGGTCATGTCATCCATACCGGTGATTTCACAAAGCAGCTCACGCGCTGTATCAAGCACCTCATGGCAGCCTCTGACCGTCTCTTGGGGCTGCAGGGGATGGATCTTGGTAAAGCCGGTCAGGGCCGCCACTGCCTCGTTGATGCGGGGGTTGTACTTCATGGTACAGGAACCCAGGGGATAGAACCCATTGTTGACCCCGAAAGCCTGCTTTGCAAGCTGGGTATAGTGGCGGCTGATCGCCACCTCGCTCATTTCAGGCAAGCGGGGGGGCGTCTGGCGCGCCAGTTCCTTGGGCAGTTCCTTTCTGGGAAAGCTGCTCATTGGCATCTGGAAGGTGCGGCGTCCGGGAACGCTGCGCTCAAAAATCAGTTTCATTGCCCGCACACCTCCTTTATGATTGCAATGACATCATCAATTTCCTGTTTGTCCACCTTCTCCGTGACGCACCATAACAGCTTGTCATCAACCGCCAGGCCGCACAGAATGCTGCGTCTGGCCATTTCCTGCTCAAACAGGCGAACATCCATCGGGCAATGCGTCATAAATTCATTAAAAAACTCTGCTTTGTGAACGCGCTCGAAACCCTTAAGCTTGCCAAGTTCCTCCGAGAAATAATGCGCGCCTTCATAGCACAGTTGGGCAACTTCAGCAAGGCCGTCAGGCCCCATGGCAGCCAGATAGACAGCGGCTGTCATCGCGCACAATGCCTGGTTGGTGCATATGTTGCTGGAAGCCTTTTCGCGGCGGATATGCTGTTCCCTTGCCTGCAGGGTTAACACATAAGCGCGGCGCCCCTTGCTATCCTTGGTTTCTCCGACAATCCTGCCAGGCAGCATGCGCATCAGTTCCTTCCTGGCGGTCATGATGCCCAGGTAGGGGCCGCCCCAGCTCATCGGCAGGCCCAGTGGCTGGCCCTCGCCTACCGCAATGTCGTAGCCCATTTCACCGGGCGACTTGCAAATCCCCAGTGAAATCGGATAAAACCCCATCACAGCCTTGGCGCCCGCCTCATGGGTCAGCTCCGCAATGCTCTCGGTCTGTTCAAACAATCCGTAGAAATTGGGCTGCTGTACGTACACGCAGGCGGTATCCTTTGGCAGGTCTCTGAGAGCATCCAAATCCAACAGGCCGTCATTCTGGGGAATCTCACAAAAGGGTACGTCCCTGCCCCAGCAATAGGTCTTGATGGTCCGGATGACATCGGGATGCGCAGTTGAAGCGACATACACCCTGGACCGGGAGCGGGTCTGGGTCATCATGACTGCCTCTGCGGCTGCGGAAGCGCCATCATACACAGACGCGTTGCTGACATCCAGCCCGGTCAGTTCCGCCATCATAGTCTGATACTCAAATATGGATTGCAAAACACCCTGGCTGATTTCCGGCTGGTAGGGAGTGTAGGTGGTAAGAAACTCCTCCCTGGATGTCACAGTGTTCACAATCGCAGGGATGTGATGATTATACGACCCGGCGCCACGAAGCACTGTGCCGAACACAGTGTTTTTAGACGCCATTTTTTCCATCCTGGCGCGTACGGACATCTCCGGCAGACCTGATGGAATATTCACAGAATCTTCCAGAAGAACACTGGCGGGCACATCAGGGGTATACAGATCACGCAGATGCCCTAAACCAATCGCTTCAAGCATCTCCTGTTGTTCACGCGGGGTGCTTGGCAGGTAGCTTCCCATCTCAAGCCTCCTTGCTGATCAGCTCTTCATATTGCTCCGCACTCATAAGGTTATCCAGACCGCTGACGCTTTTTGCCTTGACAATCCAGGCGCTGTAAGCGTCTTCATTAATAAGCTCAGGCGCATCCAGAAGCGCTTCATTGACTTGGGAAATCACACCATTTACCGGGCTGATGATGTCACTGACCGCCTTAACAGATTCCACATCGGCAAAGGCCTCATCCTTGACCAGTTCATCATCAACGTTGGGCAGGTTGATAAAAACCAGATCGCCTAATTCCTTTTGAGCAAAATCCGTGATACCGATGATGACCTCACCGTTCTTCTCCAGAACCCATTCATGGGATGCGGCATACCTGAAATTTTTGGGAATGTTCATTTTTTCCTCCTAAATATGTTCTTTTATCAGGAACGCTTGTAAAAGGGTAAGGCGACAACGCGCGCCTTTAGACGCCGGCCACGTACATCCAGCTCTACCTCATCATCCAGCTCAAGGGCGCCCTTTTTGACCAGCGCCATGGCGGAGGCCTTGTTCGTATATGGCAAAAGGGTACCGCTGGTGGTAAGTCCCACCTTGCTGCCCCGAGCATATACATCACTGCCTTCCCTGGCGATCCCCCGGTCAGTCAGGACAATGCCGATTCGCTCACGACGGGCTTCGCCAGCCTTTTGTAAAGCTGATTTGCCAATAAAATCGTCCTTTTCCATTTTTACGAACATGGAAAGCCCTGCTTCCAGGGGCGTGATGTCATCGCTCATTTCATGACCGTAAAGGGGCATGCCAGCTTCCAGGCGCAAGGTGTCCCGCGCTCCCAGGCCACAGGGAATCAGACCCTCCGCTTGCCCGGCATCCAGCAGGGCACGCGCCAAGACAACTGCTTGCTCCGGCGGACAGTACAATTCATATCCCAGTTCGCCGGTATAGCCGGTACGCGAGACCAGGCAGGAAACGCCAGCGACTGTCAAATCGCGGACAAAACTGTAATATTTGACAGGCAATCTGTCAGCATCAGTCAATTTTGCGATGATGTCGCGGGCTTTGGGGCCCTGCAACGCCAATTGGGCAAACTGCTCCGATATATCAATAATTTGAACATCGCCCCTGGCATGCTGGTTGAACCATGCAAAATCCTTGTCTTTGTTGGCCGCATTGACCACAAGAAAATATTCGTTCTGTCCGAATTTATAGACGATCAAGTCATCCACAATGCCGCCGCGCTCATTGGTGACAGGGCTATAGCGCACACGGCCAACTTCCATCACAGAAAAGTCATTGGTCAAAAAATACTGCAAATTGGCCAGCGCGTCAGGACCCTTGATCAGGATCTCGCCCATATGGGATACATCAAACAGGCCGCAGGCAGTGCGTACAGCCTTGTGCTCCTGGATAATGCCTGTTGGGTACTGGACCGGAAGCAGGTAGCCTGCGAACGGCACTATCTTCCCTTCCAACTCCAAGTGCAAATCATAAAGCGGTGTCTTCCTTCCCATTGAAGCCCTCCTTATCACAAAAGCATGCGGAGTATGCATGCCTTTGTTTATGTCAAGATTCAGTGAATTGATACGATGTTATTTTTTTACACTGCGTCTCAAATAAGCTGGCACGCCCAAATCGTCCTTGTCTGACTGCTGCGGTTGTTGCTGTTGGTAGGGGGAATAAGCCGGCTGCTGCGCCGATTGGTACTGTGGCACCTGCTGTACCTGAGGGTAGGGCTGCTGAAAGACAGATGCACCTGTCTGGAGCTGCGGCACACCTGCCACCGGCGGCATTTGTGGCGCGGGACGGTTTGCCCCTGGGAAGTAGGATGCCTCCTGGCTGTCGTAAAAGTTTTGCACGTTGGGCGCTTCAAATGCAGGTATCTCCTGTTTTTCCAGGGAGGCACGGTTCTCATAAGGGTTCATGGCTGCGGTCGCGCTGCCATAGGGAACAGAAGCCTTGAAAGGTTTCTTTTTGGGTTCGCGCGTTGGAAAAGCACTCTTTTCAAAACCGGTCGCAATCACCGTAATATGAATCTCATCCTTGAGGGTGTTGTCAATCCCGGCACCAAAGATAATATTGGCTTCGCTGTCCGTGCTCTCCTGGACAAGACGGGCTGCTTCATTAATTTCCAGAATACCGATATCCTCTGAGCCGGTAATATTGATCAGCAGGGCACGGGCGCCATCTATCCTGGTCTCGAGCAACGGACTGGCAATCGCAGCCTTTGCAGCCTCAGAGGTACGGTTCTCGCCCTTACCGACACCAATACCAATATGGGCCATACCACCGGATTCCATGATGGTCTTGACATCCGCAAAGTCCAGGTTGATAAGCGACGGCACCGCGATCAGGTCAGAAATGCCCTGGATGCCCTGACGGAGAACGTCATCTGCTACACGGAAAGCTTCTATCATAGAAGTGCCGCGAGCTACAACTTCCAGCAGCCGGTCATTTGGAATAACCACAAGGGTATCCACATACTGTTTAAGCTCATTGATGCCACTCTCAGCGTTGCGCATGCGCTGCTTGCCCTCAAACTGAAAAGGCTTGGTCACCACGGCAATGGTCAGACAGTTGAGGTCGCGTGCAATGTCCGCAACAATGGGGGCCGCACCGGTACCGGTGCCACCGCCCATTCCCGCAGTAACAAAAACCAGATCTGCGCCCTTTAACTGCTGAGCAATCTCCTCACGGCTTTCCTCAGCTGCGCGCTTGCCAATCTCAGGTACTGCGCCCGCGCCCAGTCCCTTTGTCAGCTTTTCACCTATCTGTATTATTTTATCTGCATTTGAGGTTGATAAAGCTTGTTTATCAGTGTTGATCGCGATGAACTCAACACCTTTCAACCTTGCTTCTACCATGCGGTTGACTGCGTTCACTCCGCCGCCGCCACAACCGACGACTTTAATGGATGCAAAATTAGTAGTTGTTTCAGGCTCCACTTGCTTGATCTGCATGGATAGCCCCCCTTTATGTTTGCTATTTCTTTTAGCCATTGAACAAACTGCGGAAAAAACCGCGCAGCCCAGACTGGCTCGCATTGGCAGTATTCTTGGTATCGATAATCAAATCGAGCAGCCCCAGGGAACTGGAATAAATAGCGCTGGAAAGCTTGACTGCCTTGCGCGGCAGCTCTCTGACTGGACGCTCCATCTTTTCAGACAGGTATTCCCGTCCCCCCTTGTTGATCGCCAGGCCGCCCCCGGTCAGGTAAACCGGCGACCAGTTGCCCAGCCGGACGGAGGATTCCTTGATTGCCTCAATAATGCTTTCACAGATCTCATCTGCCCGGGGTAAAAGAACCTCTGCCACCTTGTCGCGGGCAAAGGTTTGCGTAACGCCATTTGTCAACACCACATCAAAGCTGTGTTTTGCACTACCCGGACCATACTCAAAGCTGCGTTTGATTTGCTCAGCGCTGTCAAGAGGTATCTCCAGGCCATAAGCTAAATCCGCAGCAATATGCCCGCCGCCCAGAGGAATGGTCTTATGGAAAATAATGGCGTCGCCTTCCACCGCCATGATGTCGGTGTTCAGATAGCCAATGTCGATTAACAGAGCAGTTCTGTCGCGGTCAGTCTCAGATATAAACAGCATGGCTTTCCCCATCGGGGTAGAAAAGAAGCCTGCTGCCGTCTTGCCAACAGCGAGCAAACGCTGGGTGACGTCTTCAATAAAAAAGCGATCAGCGACAACAAAAGAAATCAAGGCGCGCAGCTCATTGCCGTGCTGATTGAGCGGTTCCAGGGTCTTCTTTCCGTCATCTACCACAAACCACGCCGGACTGCGATGAATGGGGGTGCCGGGGATGCCCTGCACCTGTTCATCCGCCAAAGCAAACAAAGCGGCAATATCGCGGCTTGTTACCCGCGGATCGGCGCCTTGTAAATCCACCTTGACCTCAAACGAGTAGACCTTGGAAAATTGTCCGGGTATGCCCACATAAACATTCTTAACTGAGGTTCTTGCCTGTTCTTCGGCACTTGCAATAGCAGCGCTGATGGATTCATTGACCTGAGGTGCATTATTCCACCGTGAATTGGCATACCCGTCGTACATGGTTGTGCCAGCTCCAATGATGTCACAGCGCTGTCTGGCGCTGACCTCAGCGATCAATGCAACGATTTTGCTGGTGCCAAAATCAATGACGCTGATAGTGCTCCTCATCTCAAATTCTCCCTTTCTTGGGCTTTTACAAGCTAAAAATCCCGACACACCCACGGACCACCATCATACAATGATCCTAATAATAGCATTGTAACCTTTTTGTGATAAATGCGCAAGTCTTTTCAAGCATTATCAAAGTCCGGCTTTGAAGTGTAAATCTGATTAAATTATGATTCATTTCTACTGCGCTCGATAGGTAGCCTCCCCGGGTAAAGTTGCTTCAATGATACCACCTGACATTTGACGGCTGCGCAGAGCATTGACTACAGAAGCTACAGTGCCGACTTTGGCATGCAATTGCTCAGCCGTACCCAGATTGATAGTAAAACCGTCTTTGGTCTGCATGGAAATGTTCATACTTTGGGTGATGTCAATATTGTTGAGTTGATCTTCAAATCCCCATACAGACAGCTGCTCAAACAAATCAACCAGGATTTCCGCCTGGACCAGGTCAGTACTGGCGGGCAGCGTGCCAAGGGCTTGCTGTCCCCAGACAGCCAAACCATTGACCAGTATCAGCCCGCTGCCATCGCGCAACTCACGCGTTTTTTCCAAAATGATTCCATCCTGGGCCAAAATATAACCGACTCCCAGATGAGTAAAAAAAGCGAAGGGTTTACGCTCAATGACAATGATGTTGAGCGTGCCGGGGAAAATCTTTTCCATACTTTGGTACACCAGATAACGATTGGCGTTGATTGCACGGCTGATATCTTCTTCCCGCAACGTAAAGTAAAACATACTTCGGTCTAAGCCGGCCAGACTGATGGCGGTTTCCTGAGGCAAGGAGGATAATCCAATAATTCGAACCGTGCGAATGGACAGCAATTGTGTATAGACCAGCAATGCAATAACAACAACAGCCAATATGATGATGCCCGCTTTAATCGCACGGCTGCTGCGATTAACTGGCGGCAAATCCTCCGGGTCTGGTGTGTATAAACCGTCCGGTGAAACCTGCTGGTCTCCGGGAGACATGGCTCCGTCAGCAGCAGGATGATTCCAGCCGGAATCCTGCCGCGGCAATGAGTCATTATAATATAACTTCTCCTCAGGAGAGCTTGGGGGCATCTGCATCGCATATCCTCCGTGGCACCAGTTGCCTGACCAGGTGCTTAAACACCCTTCCCCGTTGCTCATAATCAGTAAACATATCAAATGACGCGCAAGCCGGAGAAAACAGCACGTTGCCATTTGGCTGTGCCAAAGATGCAGCAATATCCACTGCTTCCTCCAGACTTTTTGTCATAGTGATCTGATGAAAGCCTTCCTGACGGAGGGCATGTTCAATCTTTGAAGCAGTCTGACCCATCAGCACAACCCGTTTAATCTGCCCGGACTGTTGGATGGAGGCTGCCAGCGCTTCAAAGGGTACTTGCTTGTCGTATCCCCCGGCGATAAGCACTGTAGGGGCCGTCATCGCTTCAACCGCCTTTATGGTAGAGTCCGGATTGGTGCCTTTGGAATCATTCAGCCAGCGGACGCCAGCGACTTCTTCCACAAATTCGATGCGGTGCTCCACTCCTCGGAAGCGCTTCAACGTGTAAGCTACCACCTGAAGCGGAACCCCGTACAGGCTGGCCATGGCTGTCGCTGCCAAAGCATTTTCTATATTATGTGCACCAGGGATCTTCAAATCAGCCGCCGCACACATGAACCGGGTTTCACCGTTTTCACGCCAGCAGATGGCGTCGCCATCAAACACCGCGCCATTAACTTGCGCACCTGAACGTGAAAACCATACAATGACAGGCGCAATCTCGTCTGCTATGCTACGAACCTTGTCGTCGTCATAGTTCAGCACGGCAACATCACCCCTTGCCATGTTGTCAAACAGGCGTTTTTTTAGCCCGATATATCTTGCCATCGTCAGATGCCGGTCCAGGTGATCCGGCGTGATATTTAGCAGGGCGGCCATCCGGGGATGAAAGCCACCAGCGGTTTCCAGCTGAAAACTGGATACCTCAGCAACCAGCACATCCTCCGGTTTGGCACGCAGCACCGCGGCAGATAAAGGATAACCGATATTTCCTGCCACATGGGCGATGCGGCCGGATTGGTTGAGCATTTCGCCAAGCAGGGACACGGTGGTTGTTTTACCATTGGTGCCGCTCACAGCAAGGATGTCCTGCACAGCGCAGAAAGCCGCAAAGGCCAGTTCGCCCCAAACCGGGATACCCAGCTTTTGCGCCATTTGTACCAGTGGCGCAGTGATGGGAATTCCCGGGCTGATTAGCAGCATGTCCGCTTCTTTCAAATACTGTTCCGCCGGTTCACCCAGGAACAAACTGCAGCGTTCATGCTGCAAGGCCAGCGGCAGAACACCCAGGGATTCCAGGGGTTTTTGATCGTTGAGCAATACACAGGCTCCCAACTCCAGCAGCAGTTCTGCTGCAGCCAGGCCACTTCGCGCAGCGCCAACCACCAAAACCCGCTTATCCGAAAACATTTTTCCGGCAAGCGGGTTGAAGCGTTCTCCGGTTGAATTGATCATGTCCTGCTGCTCCCCTTATGGTGCGATGGGAATCGCCGCCAGCGCGGCAATCACAGACAACAGAAGGATTAATAAAGTATATCGCCTTGCGATGGTGTTTTCACTCCAGCCACTCATTTCAAAATGATGATGAAGAGGAGACATTTTGATCAGGCGTTTACCGCCGCTCGCTTTAAAATACAAACGTTGTGCGATCACAGACAGCGAGGATATAATCATGGTAAAGCACAGGGGCAGCAGCCACAGCTGCAGACGAAGCAGCATGGCGGCACCTGTCAGCAAACCCCCAATGAACATGGAGCCAGTGTCTCCCATGTAAATCTTCGCAGGATGCTGATTAAAAAACAGAAAACCAAGTGATGCGCCGCAGAGTGCAAAGCAGGTATAGGCAATGGCGGGATTGCCCAAACTGCCCCCGGCAATGATGACCGCAATGGCGCCCAGCGCGGCGCTGCCAACCATGGTGACAGATCCCATCAGACCATCCACGCCATCCTGCAGGTTAGCTGAGTTGGTCATAAAGACAAACAAAAGAGTCATTGAAGGCACATAGGCATATGAAAGCTCCAGGGTCGTCTTGGTAAACGGCAGATGGATAGCGGTTCCCAACAGATTGGCGGCAATCAGTGAAAACACCAGCCCTACCAATGTCTGGCCAATCAGTTTGTACCGAGGCTTTAAACCATCATGATGTTGTTGCACATCCTTGATATAGTCATCCGCAAAGCCGATAGCCAGGCAACCCAGCGCTGCGAGCATCAGCAACATCACCTTGTCAGCCGTACCAGAAACCACGCCTGTAATCAAAGCGGAAACCAAAACAGCAAAGGCAATGACCAGACCGCCCATATTGGGTGGCTTGGCCTTTTTTTTAAAAGAGTCCGGCCCCAGGTCATACCCAGGCTGAATCATTCCACGCTCTTTGGCGAATCGTATAAAACCGGGCATCAGAAGCAACACAATGACCAGTGCGATGGCCCCGCTAAGAAACTCAAGCATGTTGCGTATCCTCCGCCATCATCTCCTCCAACAGCTGGGAAACCACAACCTTCTCATCAAAGGGGCGCTTCACACCGGCGATTTCCTGATATGTCTCATGCCCCTTGCCTGCCAGCAGCACTACATCACCAGGTGAGGCTGCCCGCAGCGCACGCTTGATGGCTTCGCGGCGGTTCTCTATGACTTCATAACGCCCGCCAGTGGGCTTGATCCCCTCTTCAATGGCGCCCAGAATGTCAAGAGGATCCTCTGCCCTGGGATTGTCACTGGTCAATATTGACAGGTCCGCCAACCGTCCGGCTATGGCCCCCATCACCGGGCGTTTGCTTTGGTCGCGGTCTCCGCCGCAGCCAAAGACAACAATCAACCGTCCTTTGTTGAATTCACGAATAGCTGTAAGGATATTCTCCAGAGCATCCGGGGAGTGAGAATAATCCAGCACCACTTTGTATTCGGTATGTGTATCCAACACCTCAGCTCTGCCCGGCACATTTGTCACACTTCCCAGGGCGCGGCAGATGGTTTCCGGATCCGCTCCCACAACCAGCCCAATGCCTGCAGCGGCAATAGCGTTGTAAATGTTGAACATGCCCATCAAATGCAAGCGAACCGGATAGTATCTGTCCTTCCATAGGCTGAGCATGAAGGACACGCCACCTTCCTCGATCTGGATATCCCTGGCAAACAAATCAGCATTGGTACAAATCGCATAGGTAATTTGGGGGATGGTCAATTCCTGACTGACACGGTAGGCCCAGGGATCATCCAGAGAAATCACAGCGTTCTTAACCGCGCCGCTGATAAAAAACTTGCGTTTTGCCTGAAAATAGTTCTCCATGGTGCCAAAGAAGTCCAAGTGATCTTGGGAGAGATTGGTAAAGCAGCCAGCCTCAAACACCAAGCCTTCCAGCCTGTGCATCCACACCGCGTGGGCGGAGACTTCCATAACGACATATTCACATCCAGCATCTGCCATCAGCCGCAGGGTCTTATGCAGTTCTATCGGATCAGGGGTGGTCAGGTTGCTGTTCATCCACTGGCTGCCGATCATATTGCCGGTAGTGCCAATCAAGCCGCAAATGCTGCCCATAGCTTCAAGAACCGCCTTGACAAGGTAGCTTGTGGTGGTCTTGCCCTTGGTGCCGGTTATACCGATCAATTTAAGCTGCTGATCCGCAAAACCATAAAAAGCGCGCGCTATCAACGCCATTGCCGCACGGTCGTTGGAGACCAGCAGCTGAGGCACCTCCAAATCTTCTTGAAGCTGGCTGACCACCAAGGCAACAGCGCCGTTTTTTATTGCCTGTGGCGCAAAACGGTGCGCATCAAAATGCGCACCCTTAATGCAAAAAAAGAGTCCTTTTTCTGTTTGTTCCCGGCTGTCAGCACTGATGGAGCCAATTTCACAATCGCCTGTCAGCGTCAAGGCATATCCCAGTGCTTCAACTGCCAGCTGCGATAATCTCATCCTATCTCCTCACCCATATGATTAATGGCTGTTGGAGGCGCTCCCCATGAACACGTCTGTCAGGATTCTCTTTGGCATGCCCACAGCCTGCACGCCGATTGTTTCTTCATACCCAGCCAGATGCATCCCCAAAGCTTGAACTGCATAATAGCAGATCTCTGAGGAGTCGCTCTTTTGGTCAAAAATTTCCTGCAGACGCTGATGCTCAAGCCGTGCTGCCTGATAACGGGCGCCCAGTAGAGCATACTCTTCTTCAAGACGTTGCGTCAAGGCCGCTTTGCCAGCAATCATCACCAGGCTGAATATCAAGCATAAAACCACAGCTATGGCAGCCATTCTAAATGAAACCCGGTATGGTCCGCGCTTGCTTACATCGGCAACAAATACATCACGGGCATCCTCTTCCCCCGGGTTCTCCACATTCACATGAGGAGAGACAAGAATGCGTTCGCGTTTGGCCAGGCTGTTTCCGGCCAGAACATATTGTTTAAAGGTTGCTAGTTTGGTTTGTTGCATGATGTTTCCTCTCCGGGAAGCAAGCCGGTCTTACTGGCTTTCCCTTGATTTGCTCCGCGCCCTTGCCTGAATATCACTGATTGCCTTTAGCGGGTCGGGGAACTGGCTGTTGAAGCGTTCACGCTCCATAATGGCTTGAGCATCAGATACGATGCGGACATATTCCGTGGTACCGGATACCTGTACACCCTGGGCATCCTTCAAAAACAGCTCTCTCAGCGCTGCGGGCAACAGCACCCTGCCCTGAGAATCAAAACCAAGCCCATCAAAGGAGTACATCGCGAACCTTGCAAGAAAAAATTCAGCGGAGACATCCTCCTGACTGAGCCGGGTAAGCATATCCACCTTTTCTTCCCAAACGTCATAGGGATAAATCGCGATGGAATCCTGCGCCATGTTGACACCAACAATGATGTGCTCTCCCAGCAATCCCCTGAAAGGGAGCGGAACGATCACGCGTCCCTTGCTGTCGATAGAGTGATTGTAGACACCAATAAATCCCTGACGGCGCGAAGACTGTCTGACCAAGGCGCTTTGAGCTTCCCGGCCTGTTTCCGAGGTGTTGTTCTGCCCCGTATCCGACACAATCTTCACCACCAATCACCACTTATCGCCCTGTGCAGACACAAAATACCACAGCACACCCCGCAGGTAAACAAAACCCTGGGCTTCGGTTGAAGTTTTGGGCTTTTGTTAGAGATTAATGCGGAATAATCCGGATATTTATGGGAATATTTGTTCTATTTTATAATGATACACGGCGAACTTGTGTTTGTATTTTAATCAATTATTGTTATTTATGACAGTTCAAAAAGGGTTAATTTGTATTTTTAAATGAAATCTTCATGTTTGCATATAATAATACTCTTTGGGGATTCAAGCCTCCGTTTGCTCCAGCGCAACCAGACGAAACTTGACACAATCACAGGATGTAAACCAATACCTTATTCCATTCTTTATGCCGTTAAAGCCGGACGCGCAAGCCGGACCATGCAGATGCCCATACACCACATCGCCGGCGCCATAGGCCTCCAGCAGCGCTGTGACCGGAGTATCCTCGCCCCTGATCGAACAGGGCGGAAAATGGCACAGCGCAATCAAACGTTTGTCCTGGCCAATCCTCCTTGCTTGCTGCAGCGACATTTCCAGCCGCAGCAACTCCCGCTGATAAATCTTTTGGGTTTCCGGATTATCGGGGTCTTCAGAAGGTGTATTCCAGCCGCGCGAACCACAAAAAACGATGTCTCCAAGCAGTACTGCGTCGTTTTGAATCGCATAAAAGCCTTCTGGCAGGCTTGCGCGCACCCGTGCCAGAGAACTCCACCAAAAATCATGGTTCCCCTTAATCATTATCTTAATGCCTGGCAGGTTGCCAATTGCGCTCAGATCGGGCAGCGCATCTTCCAGCCGCATCGCCCAGGTGATATCTCCGGGCAGCAATACAATATCGCACCCGCGCACACGAGCGGCCCAATCTGCCGATATTTTAATAAAATGATCCTGCCAGTGAAGGCCAAACAAATCCATGGATTTGTCTTCACCGCCAGGCAGATGCAAATCCGAAATCGCAAATACGCGGGGCTGCTCCTCAGTCATCCAGCTCCTCGTCATCGTCTTCGCCGGCTTCCTGCTCCTCCATGGCCTCCAAAGACAAAGTATCACCCAACTCACGGAAGTCAGGATCGTCTTCATCCGTCATGCCAGGGAGGATTTCCTCCATTCCGCTAACAGGATCCAGTCCAATTTCCACAGGTTCCTCAAGCTCTTCCTTAACGCCCTTTTGCTTGTTCATTTCACGCAGGCAATACAGGCAAACATCCCTGCCCGGCAGGGCCTGGGACTCATTGCAGGTCGAGCAGGTCTCCGCCTCTTCCACGGGCAGTTTACCGTGCAATTCACGGTAACAGACCTTGCACATCTGCTCTGTTGATTTCATGTAATTTAACTCACAGCGGGGACATTTGACCAAGATCATAGGGAGCCTCCATTACATCCGTAATCGCCGGCATTATACATACACATTACATGATTGACAAGTCATAGATAGAACACGCTTCGAAAGTGCATGATACTGTGCCAGCACTGGAGGCAGGCTACACTTCAACATTCCGCCGGCGCCTGCCGCGCCAGGATAAGGGATTTGGTTTGTTGTCCGCGATGTTAACATAAACAGGCTTTTTTTTGCGCCTGCGTCTACGCGTGGTGCTGCCGGCAGTGATATTATAAGCCGGCATTGCAGCCGTACGGTTCTTGGTTACATTAAGCACCAATGAAACGCCAATAACGTTGGTAAGAAGGTTGGAGCCGCCATAGCTTAGAAAGGGCAGGGGAATTCCGGTGATAGGCATCAGTCCTACTGTCATGGCGATGTTTTGAAAGACATGCACAACAATCATGGCCATGACACCAATAATGATCATACGGCCAAACTTGTCATAGGTAAATCGCGACAAATAAAGCATGCGCAAAATCATAAACAAAAACAATAGCAAAATGGTCACAGTACCCACAAAACCTACCGCTTCACCAATGGTGGCAAAGATGAAATCCGTCCAGTCCTCAGGCACAAAGTTCAACTGGCTCATTGAACCGGGTACAAACAGCCCTACTCCGGTCAGGCCGCCCGCGCCAATTGCCCGCTGGGAGCGCAGTGATTGCAGACCCGCGTCCAGCTTATAGGATTCCGGATCCAAAAAGGCCAGGATGCGAACCAGCTTGTAGTTCTCACTGCCACCAATGATGCCATAGGCAAAAATACCCGCAATTCCCAAAACAGCAATGGCTGTGATAAACAGGATCCACTTCCAATCCACTCCGCCAAAAAACAGCATCAAATAGGTGATGCCCAGCATAACCAAAACACTGCCTGTTTCACCGGACAGGTAGGTCAGCGCTGCAGGCGCAAGGGCGTAAGTGCCTATGCGCATAACCGAACGGAAATCGTTCATCGGCTTTTCCTTGGCAGCCAGCTCCTTGGCAAGCATCAGGATAATGGTGATTTTTACAAATTCACTGGGCTGTAGCATCCGTCCCAGGCTAAGCTGAAGCCAGGCTTTGACCTCACGGATGGCAGAAGAGGTAATCAACACGATGATCAAAAATATAATGGTGCCAAAATAATACACAGAAGAAAACGTCTTGAAATGCTCGTAAGGAATACTAACAATAAACCAGACAACAGCTGGGGAAGCCACTACAAAAATAGCTTGCCAGGAGCCGGAGTTGGATGCCAGGATACGGTTGAGCAAAGGCAAATCCAGCGAGACAGCAGGATCAAAAGTGGCGACCGAGATCGCCAGCACTCCCATGAACATCAATAAATACATATTGATGAGCAGGATGAAATCAAAATGCGGTCTGGATCGCTTGTCCTCGAAAATGCTCATGTCTTACTTCTCCAGCCATTCAACAAAGCGTTCAAACCAAGTTCGTTCCACAGGCAGATAATCATGTATTTCCTTTTCTTCTCCTTCCAGCCGGGCCAGAATGTTCTCAATCGCGCTGTTGAACGCTGTTTCCTGCGTTTGTGCGGCTGTTTTCCCTGAAAGCAGCGCCTCATAAATTGAAGGACACTCCTCCACTACCCCAATCAATGGCAAATCAAGATTCATGGAGAGCATCCGGGGTTGCTGTATTTTCCCGGACAACACCAAATCCGGGCTGACACGGTTGAGCAACAGGAAAGGACGAATCTCTTCCGCATAAAGCTGGGACGCAAGTTTTTCCGCACTTCTGAGCGAAACCGGATCCGGGGTAGCCAGGATCAGCACCTCATCCGTCAATCCGACAAAATTCCGTATACCCCGTCCCAGACCGGCCGGGCCATCCACAAACACCAAATCAAAGCTTTTCTTCAATGTCCGCAGTATTTTATTCAGGTCCTGACGTCTGAAGTCTTTGGGCTTGGCCTGCTGGCCGCCCACTATCAAGCATAAACTGGCGTAGCTATCATGCCAAACCATGGTCTGGTCCAGCGTGCAGCGCCGGGCCACCAGATCAGCCAGATCATAGAGGACCTTGTTCTGCAAACCCAGAAACAAATCCAGGCTGCGCAAACCGATGTCCCCATCAATCAAGGCGACGCGTTTGCCTTTTCGGGCAGCGGCCACTGCCAGGCCGGCAGCCAGCGTAGACTTCCCCACACCGCCCTTGCCGGAAATAAACAGGAATGATTTACCCATTTTCAGCCTCCTTATGGCATGAGCTGGTTGCCCGGAACCACAGGAACATCGCCAGTATACTTGTTCTTGTCTTCAAACCACCATCCAATGAAGTCCCGCGCTGCCCGCGTAGCTTCTGCGCCAGCCTTGCCATTTGGTATCAATACAACTACTGCAATTTCCGCTGGCGTGGTGAAAGGCGCCAAGGCTACAAACCAGCCATTGTTCTCCAAATCAAGCTTGATGCCGCCAATCATCACCTGCGAGGTCCCGGTCTTGGCCCATAGTTCATCCTGGTAAGCCCATCCGTCAAAATAGCGCTTGGCCGTACCAGCCTCATCCACCACGCCTTTCATGCCCTGCTTGATATAGGGCATGTAAGGCTCGGAACCTTCCAGGGTGCCGAAGATGCTTGGCTGGTACTGGTTGAGAATCTCACCCTCCGGAGAAATGATGGAATTGATGATGGACAGGTTATATACTGTGCCGCCATTGCCAATAGCTGCAATATAGCGGGATACCGCCGCCGGCGTCAGCACAGTGATGGACTGACCGATAGCCATTTGCACTTCCATGCTGCCGCCCCACTTGATATCGTTGAGCGAGTACCAGATTTCTCCGATAACAGCCTGCAGCCAGACCATATCGCGGGTCATGTTGAGCTCTGCCATCAAAATGGGGCGCATCGCATCGGACCAGTCCTCCTGACCGGTAACCAGCGCCATGTCCATCAGCCGTTTGATGCAGGCATCCAGGCGTTTGTCATCATAGCTGATACCATAGCTGGCGCCAATATTTTGCAGATGCCGCTTAATCTTCGCAGCGACCAGCAAGGGCAGAGAGGTCTCCTGTTGGTTGACAGGCAGGGTTGGATCATACAAGGAGGTCTGGTTTCCCACCACAGAACGCGCCTCGCCAGGCAACTGAATGCCGGTGCGCGTAGTCAGACCCAACTTGGCTGCGTACTGATACAGCAGATTGCTGCCGGTCTCGCCATACAGCCGCCCAGCCAGTGTATAGAAAAAATAGTTGCAGGACTTTGACAAGCCGCCCACAATATTCAGATTGGCATGGTCCTTTCGGTTGCCTTTGGAAATCCAGCATGTAGGGGCATCCTCAACCTTGTTGGTGTATTTCATGTAGGGCCCTTCATCGCTGATTTCGTCGGTGACTGTCAACCGGCCATTGGTCAAGGCAGCCAAACCGGTGACCATCTTGAAAATGGAGCCAGGCTCAGCGCGTGACTGAATGGCAAAGTTCCACAAGGGACGGCGCTCATCCATCAGGATATCGGCCACCTCTTTGCCGCCGGCCACCATGGCATTGAGGTCATAGGTAGGATGCTGCGCCATGGCCAGCACCTTGCCGGTGTTGACCTCGACCACCATCATCGTGCCTGTATCAGCCAGCTGCAGGGGATACTCGGTAAAATCGCGTTGTTCCAGCTTGGCCTTGTTGGTCTCGCGCCAGCGGTCACGGAACATCTCGCGCTCCTGAACGTCACGGGTGTATTCCACGTTTGCAGCGATGGCGCGCTCAGCCTCACGCTGGTAGCTTTCGATAATGGTCAATTTAACGTTGTTGCCATCCGTGGGCGGAGTATAACTGAGCTGTCGGGTCAGACGGCCCTGGTTATCAGTTTCCATCACGCGGCTGCCAGTGCGGCTGGCTATGTTGGGCGTAAGCCAGTTCTCCATGGATTTTTCCACGCCGTCTTTGCCAATAATGTCATTGAGCGCGTAGCCCATGGGCTGAAGCTCGGTCTGGTAATTGTCACGCTCAGCAATAGGGCCTACATAGCCGATCACCTGGGAAGCCACATTGCTGCGCGGGTAGACACGCTTCTCCCCTACTGAAATGCCAACCCCGGGCAGGGACATGCTCAGGCTCGAAATCTCCTGAACCGCCTCAAACGGAATGTCCTGGGCAATAACAATCGGCTGGGAGTTAAAGATATTGTCCCGCATATCTGAATACACCGCCATCACCGTGCGGGTAGTTTCTTCATCCAGGTTTTCATCAATCAAGTACAGCTTGCGCAGGTACTCATAGCAGGACTCTGCTGTAGGATAACGCGCTTTTGTCAGGTAATGGTTGCCATACCACAGCCCTTCCCGGATGGACCAGGCCTTTTCAGAAATGCCCTCACCAAAGTTGAATTCCCATTCAGTGGTTTCCGGGTTGCGTTGGATAACAAACTGATTTTTAATTGTGCACCCGTAGGACTCCACAATCTCCTTGGTTTTGAGAATGGCAGGCGTGATTTCTTTATAGTATTCCGTTCTCAGCTGCGGGTTGGTCAACAGAAAAGTCACATTGTAAACATCCTCGCTCATGGCCAGCACAACGCTTTCAGCATCAGTGATCATGCCACGCTTGCCGGTAAGTCGGATGGTTTTGAAGCTGCTGTTTTGTGCAGTTTGCTGATACTGGTCGGCGTTGATAACCTGCAAATCGTACAGCTTATAAAACAACGCCCCGAACATCAGAACGATCGCTGTAATGAACAGGAAGTATCGCTTTATAAGAGCGTTGGAAAACTTCATTCAGCAGACACCTCGCTTTCCGGCTGCTGCGCGTTGACGCGTATTTCATTTGACGCGTCTTCAGCCTGCTCGGCTTTCCGAGCCTGCTTGCGCATGCGGGGAGAGAGACTCTTCTTTGGTTCAGGCGCCTCATCGGGGACGATCGCCAGTTGTCTGATCATTTCCCTGGTAGTTCCTACCTCGGTCGCGCCATTGTCCGTACGAATCCTGCGCGGACGCTTGTACAGCCCAAGCCAGGCGCGCACAGGAAACATCACAAGGCAGCAAGCTGCTGTATAGGCAGCGGTGTACACAATGCGTAAAACATGGTTGAAGGTCAGGCTGATCCCTGACAGGGCGATGTAGATGAGCATGACACCTTCATACAACAAAACCAGCATCAGGGTATTGAGCAGAATTCTCAGGTGCGCATTCAGGTCATGTGGGGAGTCCCGGCGTACGCGCAGATGAAACTTCTTGCGTATGAAAGGCGCCTTGATTTCCGAAGCTGCTTCGCTGATGCGTTGGGCTTGACGGATTCTGCGCATCTCGCGCTTGATATCGGACATGTCGGCAAACACCTGCGCGCACAGCAAGGCCAGCACCGGATAAATCAGCAAATAGAATAAGGGAATGCTGTAGGACATTGCCTCCAGGATAATGCCAACCAGCGCGCCTGTAATGAATGCATACAGCTTGCCATAACTGACTGTCATAATGGCGATTATGACCATCAGCAGGTTGGGCATGATTCCAGCCACCTTCAAGTGCGGCATCACCACCGTCTGCAGAAGGAAAAACAGCAAAATCAGCACAACGACCTTCAGGAACTTGAGCGCCGCCCGGGTGATGCTGCCGCCTTTTGCCAAGACCCTCTGCATCATTCATCCTCCTCCACCGTGATGTCTTCGGGTGAGAAGGTTGGGGTGGGACTGGGGGTAACAGGCTCAGGCGTGGGTTCCAGCGTGGAGGTGATGTCCGGTACCAAAGGCGCGTTATAGACGATACCATCATCCGGTGCTCCAAGTCCCGGGTCATCTGCTGCAAGGTTGTCAGTTGTCGCAGGAGTTGGGCTGGGTGTGGGCGTGGGACTGGGAGAGATGCTTGGGCTGGCATCGGGGGGCCGCTCAGGCTCAGCCTGGCCAATCAAAGTAGGAACAGGGCGCAGGGAGGGCAAGGGAACAAAAGTGGGGGTCGGGATCACCTGGCGTTCTGCCCGGGTGAAGGTATGCTGGTAACGATAAACAATCACGTACTCTATATGGTCAAAATCGGCAAGAGGCTCCAGCACGATATACTGCTTGGAATCTTCCATGCCGCGGGTGCTCTCACGTACGCGGCCAATAGGAATCCCTTTGGGAAGGCCGGTGTTCATGCCTGAGGTAACCACCATGTCGCCGGGACGGGGCAAGGTGGTATAGGACAGGTAATACATGCGACAGTTTTTCTTACCGTCAATCGCCAGGGTGCCTGAAACTGTGCCCGGGTCACGGTTAGACTCAATCACAGCGGCGACAGAACAGTTGGTATCAATAATCCCGCGCACCTTGGTTGTAGATTCCAGGGTGTCAAAGGTGATCCCAACAAGCGCGCCCGGTATCACAACAGCCATATTGTCCCGCACGCCCTGGTTTGCACCCACATCCAGAGTCATCACAAAAGAATAGTTGCTGGTATCGCGTCCGATGATATTGGCTTTGAGGCCATTGAGGCCTGGATTACGGTTAACCTCGTCATTCAGGTCCTCATAGGCCTGCAGCTGATGTTGCAGCGCGTTGGCCAGCATGGCCTGATCAGTCAGCTCATCCACCTTGTCGCGCAGCAGATTGTATTCATACTCCCAGTTGCTGCGCAGCTTCAGCCGTCTCAAGTAGTCCACAACAAAGTCGGTTCCGGACGCGAAAGCCTTTTGCACAGGGCCGACCACCCTGGCTACCATCCGACGGGGCGCCTGAAGAATGGGCGTATCAAACAGTTGAGAGAGCACCATGACAGCAATAACTGCCAACAACAAAAAGGCTACGAGAAAGCCAAGCAGGCGGCTGATGCCATGCTGCCGCTCCGCTGCAGACCGCGGCTGTCCCCGGTCACGCTTTTTAACCGGCTTATCCTGTGTACGTTTCTTAGGCATTCTCATCCCGCATGAAGTTTGATCTGGTCAGCTTGGGCAGCACGTCACTGCGTTCCGCCATGGCGCCCACGCCATTGACTGCAGTGAGCATGGGATCACGCGCAAGGGTCACAGGCAAGTTGAGCTCACTGGCCAGGAAGCGGTCAAAGCCATACAGCTGCGCGCCTCCACCCACAAGATAGATGCCTTTTCGCAAGATGTCACTGCATAGTTCAGGCGGCGTCTTGTCCAGAATCTCACGGATTGTATCCAGGATTTTAAGACAAGGGCCATGCAGCGCATGATAAAAACGACTGGAAAAAATCTCTGCGGTCTGTGGCAGGCCGGTAATCAGATCGCGGCCACGGACCACAACCTTTCTGTCCTCAATTCCCGGCAAGGCTGAACCCCAGTCGATCTTGATGTCCTCTGCCATGCGGTCTCCAATCAGCATGTTGTGATCATGCTTGATAAACTCCACAATCACTGAATCCATCCGGATACCGCCAAAAGGGATTGAACGCGACAGTACGATGCCGCCCAGCGCAATAACTGCCACCTCAGTTGTGCCCCCGCCGATATCCACAACCATACTGCCTTCCGGAGCAAATACGGGCAGGCCGGAGCCAAAGGCAGAAGCAAAGGGCTTGTCGATCAAGTGAATGGCGTTTTTACGCGCGCCTGCGCTGATCGCCGCCTCGCGGATGACGCGTTTTTCAACCGGCGAAATCCGGCTGGGCACGGTGATATATACACGCGGCTTGACCAAGTGGGACACCCCGATGGCTTTGCGAATAAAATAGCGCAAAATTGCTTCGGTCAGATCAAAATCCTTGACAGTGCCATCCTGCAATGGGCGCACTGCCACATCTCCGGCACTGGTTCTGCCCACCAGCGCCAGGGCATCCTGACCAATGGCCTTGATGGTACGCCTTTCGCTGCCTGATACAACCAACAGCGTAGGTTCATTAATCTGAATACCACGCTTGCGAACATACACCAATGTGTTTGATGTCCCCAAATCAATGCCGATATCAGGCGCAATAATAGCCATTCAAACCTATCCTGTCCTACAGATAATTCTCATTTTTAAGCATCCTGCGCACCAAGGCTGTGGGCAATCCGACAACGTTGGTATAACTGCCGCGGATTTGCTCAATGTACATGCCACCCAAGCCCTGGATGGCGTAAGCGCCTGCTTTCCCGAGCGGTTCACCGGAGCGGCAATAGCTAATCATTTCCTCCTCACTCATCCGGGTGAACAGCACCTGCGTAACCGCATGCTCCTGTTGAGCCTTGCCGTCCACCATCAAACAGACCCCTGTGTGCACCTCATGCCAGGCACCATTCAACAGTTTGAGCATGCGCAGGGCATCTGCCTGATCAACAGGCTTGCCGAGCACCTGACCATCAATGGTAACCAGGGTATCAGCCGCCAGCACAAGATCCTCAGGAAAATCCAGCGCAGCTGCAGATGCCTTGCGCAGAGCCAACGCCATTACCACTTCCCGGGAAGAACCATCCAGGCACTCATCCACTTGCGGGCTGAAAACTTCAAAGTCCAGCCCCATCATGCTTAGCAACTCCTGTCTTCTGGGCGAGGATGAAGCCAGAATCAAACGGCGCAAGTGAAATAACCTCCCCCGAAAGATGGTTTTTTAAGTATACCATAAATTGAAGCAGAATGTTCTTGAACTTTTAATAAAGTTAATAAGAACGTCACATGTTACCCAAACACTCAAATGGCTATACGGTCCCGCCCAATTGAGGCGTTCCAAACAGCTTGGCGGCATTTCGGCAGGTAAGTTCAGCCATCTCTGCAAAGGACATCCTGTGGGCATCAGCCAGGGCACGGCACACCTCAGCCACCTGTCCGGGGTGGTTGCGCCTGCCGCGGAAAGGTTCCGGGGACAGATAGGGGCTGTCAGTCTCAATCAGCAAACGATCCGGGCTGACCGCCCGGGCAGCCTCGCGCAGCTTGGCAGCGTTTTTAAAGGTAACTGAGCCAGCGAAGGAAATGTGAAAGCCAAGTTTCTCGTAGACCGGCACGCTTTGCGCACTGCCTGAGAAGCAGTGCAGCACGCCGCCGGGCAGCCGGCCTTTCCGAGCGCGCAGGATATCCAGCATGGCACCATGGGATTCGCGCACATGCAGAATGACCGGTTTTTTCATTTCAAAAGCAAGGTCCAACTGCTCAATCAGCAAGGCTTCCTGTGTTTCACGCGGTGAGAAATCATAATAAAAATCCAGACCGATCTCACCCAAGGCAACCACCCTGGGATGCGTCAGCAGCGCGCCCACGCCGGCCAGGTCCTCCCGTGCGGCCTTGCCTGCCTCATGCGGATGGATGCCGGCAGCAGCGTAGATAAAATCATATTGCTTGGCCAGTTCCAACGCAGCCCGCGAGCTTGGCAGATCGCTTCCGCATGTCAAACAGGCGCCAATGCCCTGCCCTGGCAAAGAAGCAATAAGCTGCTCACGGTCCTCATCAAACCGGGCATCATCCAGGTGGCAGTGCGAGTCAAACAGGCATGTTTGCATATCAGGAAATATCCGCTCCATCAGGGATGCCTGCGTCCACAGTCAGCAGTTTAAGCACGCTGCCGTCTTCCTGTGCAGCAACCAGCAGCATTCCGTGGGACTCAATGCCCCGAATCTTGCGCGGAGCCAAGTTGCTCAACAGCACGACCTGTTTACCTATCAGATCATCCGGACGATAATGTTCCGCGATGCCCGATAATACAGTGCGCTCTTCTTCCCCTACCTTCAGGCGGAACTGGAGCAGCCTGTCGCTTTTCTTGACCTTCTCGCATGCTAAAACCGTAGCGGTTTTCAGCCGCAGCTTCTGAAAGTCCTCAATTGTAATGAGCGGTTCTTCCTTATGTATAGCAGACTGTTCCGGCTGCGCCTGAGCTGTCTGTTGACCCGCTTTGATGAAACGCTCGTTCTCTTCCTCCAGCAAGGGTAATTCTACCTTGATATCAATGCGCGGGAATATCGCCTCTCCCTTTTTTACCCGCTGACCTGCCGGGGTGGCGCCAAATTGCTTAAGAGAGGCCCAGGTGGTCAGGCGCTCATGCGCGATGCCCAGTTGCGCATGCATTTTCAGGGGCGTTTCCGGCATGACAGGGCTGATAAGCACACTGATAAAGCGCAGGCTCTCTGCCAGCACATACAGCACAGTGCCCAGGCGGCCCTTGCTGTCCTCATCGCGCCCCAACAGCCATGGCTGAGTCAGATCAATGTAGCGGTTGCACTCGCTGATGACTTTCCAGATATCTGCCAAAGCCTGAGAAAATTGCAGTTCGTTCATTTCGCGCTCTACATGCCCGGGCAGCGTCTCCACCAGACTGATGAGATGTTCATCCGCCTCATAGTAATCCGCTGGCTGCTGAATATATCCATCAAAGTATTTTTCAATCATCGCCACAGTGCGGCTGAGCAGGTTGCCCAGGTCGTTGGCAAGGTCGGAGTTGACGCGGTTGAGCATGGCTTCATTGGTATAGTTGCCGTCTGAGCCAAACTGCATCTCCCGCATCAGGTAATAACGCAGTGCATCAGCGCCGCAGCGTGCCACCACCGGCCCGGGATAGACAACATTGCCTTTGGATTTTGACATCTTGTCATTGTTAAACAGCAGCCAGCCATGGCCAAACACCTGCCGGGGCAGCGGCAGCCCAAGGGCATGGAGCATAATGGGCCAGTAGATTGTATGGAAACGGACAATTTCTTTACCCACAAGGTGTACATCAGCAGGCCAGAAGGTCTGGTACAAACTGTCATCCTGTGAGCCATAGCCCAGCGCGGTGATATAGTTGCTCAAGGCATCAATCCAGACATAGATCACATGCTCCGGGTCAAAATCCACCGGAACGCCCCATTTAAAAGTTGTCCGGCTGACTGACAAATCCTGTAAGCCGGGACGCAGAAAATTATTGAGCATCTCATTGGCGCGGGCAGGGGGCTGGATAAACTCCGGATGCTCCTCAATGTAACGGATAAGCCAATCCTGATACTTGCTCATGCGGAAGAAATAGCTTTCCTCGCGTACCATCTCCGTTGGACGGCCACAATCAGGACACAAGCTTCCTTCCTTTAATTGGCTGGCTGTCCAGAAGGCTTCACACAACACACAATACTGTCCCTCATAGGTGCCCTTGTAAATATCTCCCTGCTCATACAGCTGTCTGAAAATCTTCTGTACGGCTTTCATATGGCGAGGGTCTGTCGTACGGATAAAATCATCGTACTCAATGTTGAGCAGCGCCCACAGCTCCTTGGTTTGCGCGACGATGTCATCAACAAACTGTTGCGGGTGCTTGCCGGCTTCCTGCGCACGGCGTTCGATTTTTTGGCCGTGCTCATCCGTTCCTGTCAGAAAGAATGTGTTGTACCCGGTCAGCCGCTTGAAGCGGGTCATGGTATCGGCAGCCACGGTCGTATAGGTATGGCCAATGGTCATGTTCCCGCTGGGATAATAAATGGGTGTGGTAATGTAATAAGTTTTTTTTCGGTCCGGCATGCGCATCAATCCCCCTTTGTCTGCGCCATTATAGGACGTTTCACAGGACGGGTCAAGAAATGTCCGTTTGTGCTTTACAGGCTTTTGTCCGCTAGTGAATTCCCAAAGTAAGTTCCACAGTGGCAATAAGAAGTGGAAGTTAGTCTGGGAAGAGAAAAGAGGTGGAAGTTAGTCTGGGAATAAAAGCGATAGTATTTTGTCCGGGACGAAGGAGGCCCG
>Ga0255347_1000996_pt1 | contig 48469 bp, 45 predicted proteins | sample wastewater_treat_2_FD_192479 | JGI IMG/M metagenome (GOLD analysis project Ga0255347, IMG submission 192479) | Wastewater microbial communities from Lulu Island WWTP, Vancouver, Canada - plant24 | ecosystem: Engineered > WWTP > Wastewater > Unclassified | place: Canada: Vancouver, British...
GGCTCTTTTATTGTAATCTTGATCGTGAAGGCCAATTGATCGGTCAGAATATGAGCGGAGATCATTTCAAAATGATCCCCGCTGACACTTTTTAGAAAAAATGACTTTTTCAGGGACGACTAATTATCTGGGGTTCACGCTGCTGGTCTCGCCCTGGACTGCTCTGGCCGCGGCTTTCATCTGGGTGGCGGTTTATTATGGTGTAAAAAGAACTCCTTTTATCGCATCTTTCTTTATGGTTTTTACTCTGGCCTGCGGACAGGCTTTCTCTCTTCATTGGCAATGGGCGGCCATGACAGGTGCCATCGCTACGTTTACATTGATCCTGATGAATCACAGAAAAAATATTACGGCCCATCGATCCGCCATGACATTGCATAATGAGTGACGCCAATGAGCATCGTGACTCGCCGGCTCAGCCGTTTTTATGGTTCAGTCTTTCATTAAATTCTTCGGGCGTAAAACTGTATTCCTGAGTTCCGTAGGTTTCCACCGGAAATGACGCGCAGACACTGCCCATCCAGGCGCACTGTTCAATATCTTTTCCATGGGCCAACCCGCATAGTAGGCCGCCGCGGTAGGCGTCGCCGGCTCCTGTCGGGTCGACGACCTTTTTCACTTTGAAGGCGGGAATGGATACGTCTCGATCCTGAGAAGAAATTTGTGAACCCAGCGCGCCCAGTGTCGTGATGATGGTTCCGGCCATCTTCAACAAATCATTTTTATTCAGCTCGGTTTTGCTCAGCACCAGACTCAACTCGTAGTCGTTCACGATTAATATCCGGCACCCCTCGATAGCCTGAATCAGATCTTTTTTATCCCACATAGGCAGGGATTGTCCGGGATCGAAAATATAATCAATCCCTTTGTCTTTACAGGCCGCCGGATAGACCACCATATCATCGAAATTACCGGGAGAGACGATGACAATGGTGTTCCCGGGATTGAGTTTGTCGAAATTCAGTGAGGATTGATATTTCATGGCGCCGGGATTGAAACCGGTAATCTGGTTGTCCGACCGGTCGGTAGTAATGAAAGCGCCGGCTGTAAATTCATCAGCGATGATTTTTATGCCTTTCGTTGAGATGCCATTTTGCTTCAGCCATTTAAAATATCGCTGATAGTCATGGCCGATGGTGGCGCAGATGGCAGGATCCTCTCCCATCAGTTTGAGAGCGTAAGCGATATTGCCCGCCGTTCCGCCGTATTTTTCCTTCATGCCGTCGACCTGGAAACAAACATTGAGCATGTGAATTTTATCCGGCAGGATATGATCGGAAAAATATCCGGGGAAATTCATAATCCTGTCATACGCCATGGATCCGGAGACAATGATCTTCATAAATTTTAACCTTCTTTCTCATTTCATGTTCGAAAATATTTTGAAAAACATAGGTAATATTGGTTTGCATGTCAATTATATTTTGTGCCGGGAAGAAGATGCTTCGAGGTGACCGGCCTTGCAGGATATTTTTCCCATTAGCGGTGCCTACGCGATGGAATCAAAAGATGTGATCGCGTGGAATGATACCGTGCCATCCATTGGCCGAAACACCTTTAAATCATGATTGATGGTAGCATCCACCGTCCCGACGCCGATAATGATTTTGTATGGTGCCTCGGAAACCGGGCTCACACCGGTCTGTGCGGCACCTGTATCAGGGTGCGCGCGTTATATCGGGTGCGGAAGATAGGGATGGATCAGCTTTAGAAGAGGGAGGTTGATGCACGATAGCCGTTACGGTTTTACTCCCGGACATATTGCAGGTTACGGTGACTTCCAATTTGTCACCCTGCGCGGCAGCCAGCTTGTAGGTGTAGGTGTAGGGCACTTCCTTCGGTTGGGTGGTATAATCAGTCGAGCTGATGACTGCGGTATTTTTCTTGATCTCAACAGTTTTAATATGATGCATTTTAGGAAATAAAGATTTATGGGTGATGGTGATAGCCAGCGTCTGAGTAGCGGTGTCATATTCGATTTTCACATCTTTTGGCGCGTCAGCGCGGGAGATCGAGGGATTGAAACAAAGAAAGAGGGCCAGAACCAGCAACAACGCCCCCCGTATAAATTCTGATATGATGACTGTTCTTTTCATGACGGACCTCCTGATCATTGAATGGTGTTTTGATTCCAATATAATATAGAATAATACATTCAAGAACAAAATAAAAGCCTAAAAATTAATCTGTTGCAAAGTTATTTTTCATTCGTTAAGATTGCTCCCAAAATCATGGAGATAATCATGAGCGCGTTGTTCCTTGCCCGTCTTCAGTTTGCCTTTACCATATGCTTTCATTTTATTTTTCCGGCCATGACACTGGGAACCACCTTGATTATTCTCATTTCTGAAACATTGTACGTTCTTAAAAAGGATCATACCTATAAACAGATAACCGATTTTTGGGTCAAGCTGCTCGGTCTGATTTTCGTGGTCGGAGCGGCCACCGGCATCGTTATGGAATTTTCTTTTGGCACCAACTGGTCGGCGTATTCGCGAACGGCGGGAGATATTTTCGGGCCGATTCTGGCTGCCGAAGGCATCATCGCGTTCTTCCTGGAATCGGTCTTTCTGGGCGTGTTGCTTTTTGCCCGCAACCGGGTGTCCTCCGGAGTATACTGGCTTTCCGCTCTTCTTGTTTTTATCGGCGGGCATCTTTCCGCGTTCTGGATAGTGGTTGCCAATTCCTGGATGCAGACTCCGGCCGGTTATGTGATCGGCGAAGGCGGAAAAATTATTCTGGGGAATTTCTTTGATGCCGTTTTTAATCCATCAACTGTGGTCCGGTATGTTCATACCATCTTCGCGTCCTGGGTGACCTGTTCCGTTATGCTGGCGGGCATTGCCGGATATTATGTGAGAAAAGGCCTGCACGGCGAGACAGCAAGAACCATGTTGAAAATCGGCATCATTCTTTTTGCGTTTACGCCACTTCTTCAGCTCGGGGCGGGGCACGCCCATGCTGTCAAGGTGATCAACCTGCAACCGGAAAAAGCGGCGGCACTGGAAGGTCACTTTAGCACGATGAAGGGAGCCCCCATTTATGCACTGGGGTATGTCGATGAAGGAAACCGGAAAACGTATGGGGTTTACATTCCGAAAGGATTGAGTTTTCTATATAACCTTGACTGGAATTCGGAAATCAAGGGGCTGAATGACTTTCCACAAGAAGACTGGCCGCCGGTGAATTTTGTTTTTCAGGTTTATCACATCATGGTCGGCGCCGGGGTGCTCATGATTGTCTTTGGTCTGCTGGGCGGATATTTTCTGTGGACGAAAAAAATAGATGACAACCGATGGTATCTTGCTCTTTTGCCCCTGATGATTCCCCTGCCTCACATCGCCCATGAAACGGGATGGATGTCGGCTGAGGTGGGGCGTCAGCCCTGGATTATTTATAAACTGATGAAAACCGGACATGCTGTTTCTGTTGTTGTTACACCGGGGGAGATTCTTTTCAGTCTTATCATGTTTTTTCTTCTCTATTTGCTCCTGGCCGTTATATTTGTTAAAATATTTATAAAAATTGTTCAGAAGGGTCCGGCGGTCTCATAAATTGAAAGCCGGTATGATTCTGGAGGCATTTATATGGAAAATATACAGACTTATCAGGAACTCTGGTTCGTACTTATTTTGATATTTCTAATGGGGTATTCTCTGCTCGACGGGTTTGATCTGGGCATCGGCATTCTTTTTCCCTTTTTGGGGAGGACCGGGGAGGAGAAGGATATATTAATCGGTTCAATCGGTCCGGTCTGGGATGGCAATGAAGTCTGGATCATTGCGGGAGGCGCTGCTTTATTTGCCGCTTTCCCGCACGCTTATGCCACAGCCTTTTCCGGCTTTTATCTGGCCATGATGGTGGTTTTGTTTGCCTTGATATTTCGTGCTGTTTCGATGGAGTTTCGCGCCCATGATCAAGCCCGCGCCTCCATTTGGGAAAAAGCATTTGTCGCGGGCAGCGCTTTGGCGACACTCCTGTTCGGTGTGGCTCTGGGCAATGTCGTCTATGGCGTGCCGCTGGATGATAAAATGGAATACGCGGGAACTTTTTTAACGCTACTGAGACCGGTTCCACTTCTATTCGGCATTACCGGTTTCGCCGCTGTCGCGTTGCAGGGCGCCACGTATGCTGTTTTAAAAACGGAGGGACGATTGAGAGAGAGGGCTTTTCATGCTGTTAGCATTTTGATGTGGATGAATCTGATTACCGTCCTGGTATTTTTTCTGGCCATTGTCTTGCACTTTCAGGATATCGCCACCAACTGGTTGTTTTATCTGGCTGTCTTGTTCACCCTGCTCTGGCTTTCAGCTATTTTTTTCTCCGTTAAACACCGGCACGATTCAGCTCCCTTCTGGGAATCGTCTTTTGCTTTCATTGGCCTTTGGTTCGTAACAGCGCTTATTCATTTTCCCAACCTGATCAAAGCAACAGACCACCAGCGCTTGAGCTTGACTATTTATAACAGCTCCGCCGGGCTAGACACCCTCAAACTGATCAGTGTCATCGCACTGGTTGGAATGCCCCTTGTCGTCACCTATACATTTTTTGTTTATCGTATTTTTAAAGGCAAGACAAAGTCTGCCGGCCACTATGGATGACGGAAATAAAAATCAACTTGATTGACGAACCTACCCTTCAGGAAAAATACTTTTTCAGAAAGGACAGAATGATGAAAATAACAGCCGGAGAAATATACGCATCCATCGAATCAATCCGCGCTCAGGCACCCGTTGTGCACAGTATCACAAACTATGTGGTCATGAATAATACGGCCAATGCACTTTTGGCTATCGGTGCTTCTCCGGTAATGGCGCACGCTGAAGAAGAAGTAGTTGACATGGTGAATATTGCCTCCGCCCTGGTGATCAACATCGGAACATTGAGTAAAAAATGGGTCAAGGCCATGTTCAAAGCGGCCAGTGCGGCGCGAAAGAAAGGCATTCCTCTCATTCTGGATCCGGTAGGCGCCGGTGCGACGCCATACCGGACAAAGACAACAAAAGATTTAATGGCCGATGAAACGCCCAAGATCATCCGGGGCAACGCCTCGGAAATCATCGCGTTGTATGATGATCAATCGAAAACCCGGGGTGTGGACAGTTCTGCTTCTTCTGATATGGCTGTTGAAGTCGCCCGGGTTCTGAGTGAAATTTATCAATGCGTCATTTGCGTCAGCGGGGAGGTCGATTACATTGTCGGCCCCGAAGGCACAGTAAAGATTAAGAATGGTCACGCCATGATGTCCAGAGTCACGGGTTTGGGCTGCACGGCATCCTCTTTATGCGCAGCCTTTGCCGTTGTGGAGAAATCGGCCTTGAAAGCAACCGCTCAGGCAATGGCCGTCATGGGAATTACAGGAGAAATTGCGGTTGAAACGGCTACGGGGCCGGGTAGCCTTCAAGTTGATTTTCTGGACAGTCTTTATCGCATTTCATTAGATGACATTGCCCTGCGCCTGAAGGTCGAGGATTAGTATGCGGGGATTATACCTGGTGACTGATCGCAGTCTGTGCGGAGAAAAATCGCTGGAGGATGTTGTGCTTGGGGCGGCAAGAGGCGGTGTTGCTTATGTGCAATTGCGTGAAAAAGAAATGTCTACACGACTTTTTGTGGAAGAAGCCGGAAGGATTAAAAAAATTTTAAAACCGTTTAAAATTCCTCTGATTATTAATGACCGCGTCGATGTTGCTTTAGCCTGTGGTGCCGAAGGCGTGCATATCGGACAGGAGGATATGCCCTATGATTTGGCGCGCAAGTTGATGGGGACGGAAGCGATCATCGGTCTTTCCGTGGAAACGTGGGATGATGTTCTGGCCAGTCAAGCCTTGGATGTAAGTTACATCGGCGTCAGTCCAATCCATGTCACGCCGACAAAGACCGATACAAAAGGAGCCTGGGGGCTGGAAGGTCTCGCCAGGATTAAAGCGTTCAGTCGCCACCCTCTCGTTGCCATCGGTGGGCTAAATGAATCCAACATCAGAAAAGTGGCCATGGCCGGTGCTGAATGTGTGGCGGTTGTGTCTGCAATATGCGCGTCTTCATGTCCCGAGGCGTCTGCATATCAACTGAATCACATGATGCAGAGTGTTCTGGAAGGAAAAAATGCTCCTCAATGATCTGTTGCCGGCTGTGTCAAAGATTAAAGACTTGAGGGCTACCGCTACAGTTTTCTTTTAATAAAATTCAATGCTCTTTCAGCCGCGTGCTTGACTTCGGTCGGATAAGCACCCCCTATTCCTAAGAAAGATTTGGATTCCACAATCTCGGTTAGTATCGGTATCGCCAGAGGCGACCCGATGGACCCCAAGGCATCGCATATTTTCCCCTGTAAAGATATTTGCGCCTCTTTAGACATCGCAGACTTGTTTTTAAGCATGTCCTGCAAGACGGGAATCGCTTCCGTGTGTTTGATTTTACCCAGCGTTTCAACAATATGAAGTTTCAGCTCCGCATCGACACCGGGCAGCACCGATAAAAGGATGGCGCCTTTCTTACTTCCTCCCGTCAGGCAGACGCTTTTGAGTGCTTCCATACGGACCCGCTTGTCTTTGTGGATCATCAGAGGCTTCAGGCTGTCGGCGCTGTTTTCGTTACCGATGCGCCCCAGGATGTAGGCCATATTCCGCAGAAAATACCATGGAGCATCCATGGTGATATTTTCTTTGATGGCCGGTATGGCCTTCCGGCCCATTTCCCGAATGATGTGGATTATGCGAATGCGTTCCTTGCTGTCTTTTGCATTGCGGACAGTATCCAATAATTTTCGGATGACCAGATCCTCTCCGAAAAACGACAGTAACTCAAAAGCATCCGCCGTCTTATTTTTTTCGTTGACGTTGATTTCTTTAAACAAAAAATCGATGTTGTCTTCTGATGTCAAATGTTGGAGACATTCGGCAACCGTCTCTTTTATTTGAGCGTTTTTCGGCAGTGAGCCGGACTTGATCTTGTCCAGAACCGAGATCGCCGCATTCGCTTCGGCAAAGAATCCCTGGCCAATGAAGCCGTGAATCAGATTGTGCATGCTGTTCATTGTTTGTTTATAAGAAGGCGTGACGTTGGTTTCCCGTTCCAGCCATCCGATGACCCACGCCAGCAATTGATTGATTCGTTCCCTTTGCTCTTCGGAGACAAAGGATTCAATGCCTTCTTCCATTTCTTTGATACGTCTCAAGGCCTTCAGTATTTCTGCAATTCTGTCCGAAATGGGATCATTTTCTGAATCCGGTGTCTGTGATACAGTTTCAGATAGTGATTGATCCGCATCATCCGTTTCCCGGTCATCATTTAAAAAGAGGGTCAGTGTTTTTTTATCCGCTCGAATATGAACGATTTTACTATCTTTCATCAACTTGGCCAGGCCACCCAGATGGTGCAGATGTTCAGGCTTTCGGGCGATGAGGGTGATGAATGAGTCGAGTTCGTTCTTGATCAGCCCTTTTTCAAAAGTAATGCTTTCGAGACCGAAATTGAAAAGGGTGTCCAGCAGAAATTGAACATGAGCTGTTCCCTGGTCCTTCTGCATGATAAAATCCCCGCACACCGTGGCCTGTTGATCTGACTCTGCGAAGATCAGCGGAGATTCCTCCCGTAAGATATCGAGAAAGTACAGGTAAAGTCTCTCAATCGAATTTTCAATTACGGGACTGTCTGCCGCATACATCTGAACATTTTTTACGGCCGCATGCATATGTACCAGAGCGTCCAATACTTTGAGTTGCAGTGATGTCTTCAAACCATTTTCTCCCATGCAGAATTAAGTTTCATTTTTAAGGCCGTTCATGCCACGAAGAAGTTCTCTTTCATGATCTTTCGGGACAATATTCAGTGTTAATGTAACATCTTTCGGAATCGAACGCAAACGACCCGTTTGCATATCCACGAAAACCCAGTTGGTTTCGCCCTCGACCAGAACAGCGTTATCTTCAACGCGCATCACTCTGTATTTTCTGAGAGATTGAACTCGGCGTAAATTGGATACCCAGGTCAGGACCATGATGTTTTCCCCCGCAAAAGCCGGCCGAAGATATTCAACACGATGTGCCCGTACAACCCAGGTGGCTCCCGCGGCAAGCGTGGCCGCGGTGCAGCCCTGGCGATCGCAATGGCGAATAGCGGCATCCTGCATCCAACGCAGGTATTCAATATTATTAACATGACCGTTTACATCGACGGCGTGATCAGGAACAGTCAGTTTGTATCGGTAGATTTTTGTCATAACGTCGTTTTCACTTTCTTTGCGGTTGTGAATAATTAATTGACACAGATTAGTTTTTAATATTTAAATCATCGGAAATTATTTTGCAATAATCAAATATGAAATGCACGGTGCCCTGTCCGGGAAAAACGTTTTCAACAAAAAGGAGAACATCATGAGTCAAACTAGTCTTGATGCTTACTATCATGAACCGAATAATCTCGTTGATTTATTTGAAACAAGCGCGGCAAGATACGGAACGCGCGACTTGTTCGGCACCAAAAATAAAGAGACCAATCAATATGAATGGGTCACGTACGCTCAAGTGGCCGAACGCGTCAATCATTTGCGCGGTGCTTTGCGTAAATTGGGGTTGAACCAGGGTGAAAAAGTCGGCGTGATCGTCAGTAATTCAGTCGAATGGTTGATCTGTGCCAATGCCACCCATGGCCTGGGAGGAATTTTTGTTCCCATGTATGAAAAAGAGCTGCAGAAGGTTTGGTATTACATTATTCAGGATGCGACCATAAAATATCTTTTTGTAAAGGACCAGACGATTTATGATGTTGTCAAGCGTTTTCAAAAAGATATCCCGACGCTGAAAGAAATATTCATGCTGTATGGCGAGGGAGAAAATTCTCTTGCCGCGCTGGAAGAAATGGGCAAGGCCAATCCCGTTGCATCCCGAAAGCCTCACTGGTCAGAAACCGCTTTCATCATTTACACGTCGGGGACTACCGGTGATCCGAAAGGCGTGCTGCTGCACCACGGCAATATGACGCACAACGCCCAGGGGTGTAAGGAAACGTTTGATGTGGGAGACCAGGAGGTCGGCTTAAGCATTCTCCCGTGGGCACACAGTTTCGGTCTGACGGCCGATCTACATACCTTTATTCTGGGAGGCTGGCAACTGGGGTTTGCCGAATCCGCTGACAAACTGTTGATAAACTTCAGTGAAGTGAAACCCACTCATATGTCCGCGGTGCCGCGTGTCTTTAACATTATTTACGATAAAATCCATCAGGGCGTAGCCGCCGATCCTGTCAAAAAGCAATTTTTTGATGCCGCCTGTGAAGAGGCCGTCAAAAATCGAGGTCTGAAGGAAAAGACCAAAGAATTTCAAGATTTTGATGCTCTGGTTTTTTCTCAAATCCGGAACCTTTTTGGCGGGCGGTTGAAGCAGGTCGTGACTGGCGGGGCGTTAATGAAACCGGAAATCGCAATGTTTTTCAGTGATGTCGGTGTGCCCACTTATGACGGTTACGGCCTGTCAGAAACCGCACCTGTGATTTCGAACAACGGGCCGAAGCGGGGCAATAAGTACGGTACCGTTGGTAAGGCGTTCAAAGACACAAAAATCGTCATAGATAAATCCCGTGTCGGAGAAGACAGTCCGGATGGCGAAATCGTGGTGTACGGTGCACAGGTGATGCAGGGTTACCACAACAAGCCGGATGCCACAAAAGAAGTGATGATGCCTGATACATGGAACGGTTTGCCCGGTGTGCGGACCGGCGATCGCGGCTGGCTGGACCCAGACGGTTATCTTCACATTACCGGGCGCTTTAAGGATGAATACAAACTGGAAAACGGCAAGTATGTTCATCCCGAATCCATCGAAAACGAAATTAAACTTCTGCGTTATGTATCCAATGTCATTGTTTACGGTGAAGGTCGTATGTTTAACGTGGCATTGGTTGTGCCGGATTTCGAAACGCTCAAAAACGATTCCCATACTGCGGCGTGGTCTCAAGGGACTCCGGAGGAAACCCTGGCCAACCAGGAATGTACCGATTTCATTTCCAGGCAGATCACCGAGCATTTACGCAAGTCTTTCGGCGGCTATGAGATCCCCCAGAAATTCCTTTACATTACTGAAGACTTTTCCGTGGATAACGGGATGTTGACGCAAACGCTGAAACTGAAGCGTCGCAATGTCATGGACAAATATGGTGAAAGATTGCGTGCGCTTTATGATAACGTGTAATATCTTTAGAAAGATCAGAACACAATCGATTTGCGCATATGGTCTAAAAACATCAGGAGAGGATTGATGAACAACAAAGATGATGTGGTGATTGTCAGTGGTGTGCGAACGCCATTCAGTAAATTCGGCGGGGCGCTGAAAGAAGTTCACAGCACGGACCTGGGTGTCATTGTGATCAGGGAGAGCCTGAAACGCGCCGGTCTACAGGGCGAAGATCTGGATGAAGTATATTACGGTATGTGCGATCAGGCTGAAGCGGCGCTTTTCGATAATGTCAATGCGCGTCAGGCCCTTTTGCGTGCGGGTTTGCCCAACACGCTCGTGTCACTGACTTTGGATCGTGCCTGTTGTTCGTCTTTATGCGCTGTTCAACTGGGCCGCCGGGCCATTTTGTTAAATGAGGCCGATACCTGCATGGCCGTGGGAGCGGAAAACATGAGCAATACACCGCTTTTGATCAACGGTCATCGTTGGGGGGCGGGAATGAAGCCGCTGCTCGTACAGGACTATTTGAATCCTATCACCTATCGTGAGTACACGCCCCTGGGACGGGATGCTGGCGAAATTGCGATCGAGCACGGCATCTCCCGGGAGGAACAGGATGCCTGGGCGCTTGGCTCTCATCAGAAATGGGCGGCGGCGGATGCCGCCGGTCTCTTTAAGGATGAACTGGTCAGTGTAGAACTGGCGGCTAGAAAAGGCGCAGCGGTATTGTTCGCGAAGGATGAACTTCCCCGGCCTGATACCACTATGGAAGCTCTGTCTAAATTAAAAACCATTTATGGAAGTCCCACAGTGACGGCGGGAAACGCTCCCGGCCTGGATGCCGGAGCGACAGCCGTGATTATCATGCGCCGTGCGAAAGCGGAAAAATTGGGCATCCAACCGCTGGCAACTATCGTAGCCGTGGCCAGCGGAGCGGGTGAACCCCGTCGGATGGCGGAACTGCCGGCAGTCGTTATCGGCAAGGCGCTGGAACGAGCGTCTCTCACAATAGACGACATGAAGATTATTGAAATCAACGAAGCTTTTGCCGCAGTTACCCTGGTGTCCACCAAAATGCTGGCAGGCGGCAATGAAAACAAATGGAGAGAGATGCTCAAAAAGACAAATCCCAATGGCGGAGCTATTGCCGTTGGTCATCCGGTGGGCGCCAGCGGCGGACGTATTTTAATGACCATGATGTACGAGCTCCAGCGCCGGGGTGGCGGTTATGGAGTCTGCGGAATCTGCGGTGGTCTTGCGCAGGGTGACGCAGTCGTCATTCGCGTGGACTAGAAGAAAAAGGGGGCCTGAAAAGATGAAAAGCCAAAAAGGTGTTTCAAGGTGGGGCGTCATTTTAATCATCGCTCTTCTGATTGCTGCCGGTTTCTTTTGGTCAAAATATTTTGCCAGGCCTACAGCAACGGTGATGACGCAGGGTTTGGATGAGGCCAAACCGGCATTGGAAAAAGCTCATCGGACGTCCGACACGGCAGAGCGCGCCGTACGGGCCGCTGAAGAAGCCACGAAAAAGATGAACGAAGAAACGACCAAACAGCAGGAGTAATTGTAAAAAAAGCATTTGCCGGGGCCGTCATTTTTTGGGGCGTTGTAACAGGGGATCAAAGTGAATTGAATATAGATGTGTGAAGTGTAAACAAGGTCAATCTGATAAAAGTAAAGAATGAATATTAATCTGGAGAAAATTCTGTATGAAAAAAAATAAGATGACCATTTTCATTGTTGTTCTGTGCCTGCTGGGTTTCTTTGCCGGCGTTCAACACCAAGCATTATCAGCAGGGAAAATTTCCGCGGACAGCAAAGATAAGAAGATTGTCAGGGATGTTAAAGAGCAGAATAATCCTTACGCCACCGCAAAAATATCCATAAAGATCATTCCTTCCGTCAATAAAACCTTCGGATATGATATCCTGGTTGAGGGGAAGCCTCTGATCCACCAGCCCTCTATTCCGGCTGTGCCCGGGAATGAAGGTTTCAAGACCAGAAAAAAAGCAAAGACGGTTGCCGAATTTGTTGTGAAAAAAATCAGAAAAAACGAAATGCCGCCGACGGTGACCGTTGAAGACATGAAAAAAATGAATGTGTTGTAATGGAGCTGAAGCTTCGTATCGGCTTGAATACCCCGAATTGTAGAAATAGTCAACCGGGCCAATGCTTGGAATTTGGCGGCGAATGATACAAAAAAGATCTGCTGATGAAAAAGAATATGATGACCGGGACCTTGGGAGCACTTTTTTGTAAAATGCCATTGGACATCAAGAGGAAATTTGGGGAATATGAGTGCCGGTGCAACCGGCGCAAGTTCCCCGACTCTCATCACCCATCGAAACAGGAATGGCGCCGGACATTCTCAGCACTTGCACACGGATTCCTGATGTTCTAGAAATTTTTTCTTGACAAATGATTTTTGCCGCATTATGTAACACGGCACTAAAGGACAGGACGATCGCAATGGACAGAAAACTGAGTGTAAATACTAATTTTTATGGTTATTGGTTTTATACCTATTTTACATCGGTCTGCCCGTTGCTGAGGAGGACTCGTTAAGGTGAAATAAACCAAAACAGCCATGGGTAGATCGAAATCGCCCATGGCTTTTCTTTTTTCAGGCCGGGGCGGCAAGAATGCTCCGGCCTTTTTATTTCCGGGAGGGAAATTATGATTATTGTAATGAAAAGTCATGCCACCGCAAAACAGATTGAAGATGTGATTCAATGGATTGAATCCGTCGGTTACAGAGCGCACCCGTCTATCGGCGTGGAACGGACGATTATCGGGGCTGTCGGTGATAATCGGGGCAAGGAAATCCTCCGTTATGCCGAATCTCTGCCGGGTGTGGAAAAGACGATGCCCATTTTAAAACCCTATAAATTGGCAAGTCGTGAATCCCATGAGGGCAATTCCGAGATCGCCGTCGGTTCGGTCAAAATCGGCGGGCCCGATTTTGTGGTGATTGCCGGTCCCTGCGCAATTGAAAGCGAAGAACAGTTGCTGGAATCCGCCTATGTGGCCAAAAAGGGCGGTGCCCATATTCTTCGGGGTGGTGCCTACAAACCGCGAACTTCACCGTACAGCTTTCAGGGAATGGAAGAAGAGGGGTTGAAAATATTAAATGAGGTCAGCTCTAAAACCAGTCTGCCGACGGTTACAGAGGTTGTCAATCCGGTTGATGTGGATATTGTGGAATCGTACGCGGATATCCTGCAGATCGGCGCGCGCAATACGCAGAACTTTGCCCTGTTAAAAAGAGTGGGGCATTCGCGCAAACCGGTTCTTTTGAAAAGAGGCATGAGTACCACGATTGAAGAGCTGCTGATGTCCGCGGAATACATTCTGTCAGAGGGCAACCCCAGCGTGATCCTTTGCGAGCGCGGCATCCGGACGTTTGAAACGGCAACGAGAAATACGCTGGATTTGAGCGCTGTTCCGGTACTGAAAGGACTAACGCATCTTCCTGTTATTGTCGATCCCAGCCATGCCGCGGGGAACTGGAGATATGTCATCCCCCTGTCCCGTGCAGCGGTAGCCGTGGGCGCCGACGGAATTATTGTGGAAGTTCATCCCGAACCGGAAAAGGCGGTATCTGACGGAGCGCAATCGCTCAAACCGGAAAAGTTCTATCAATTGATGGAAGAGCTCAGAGCAATAACCGCGGTGATGAAGCGCTAGGCCCGCACCCTGTCATTTTTGTATGGTCAATTGAGTTTGCCAAAAAAATTAAGCCATACAGCCATGACCAAAACAATAGACCTCTCTTCTCACGCTGAGGCCTTGTGTTGGAAAATATTTACAGAAACGGAGATAATATCGTATATGCGAACGGTAAAAGTGAATCTGGACAGGAAATGGTCGTCGTCCTATGAAATCCGCATCGGCAGAAATATCCTGGATAGAACGACACTGCTCATCGCTAAAAATCATCAGGCAGGGCGTTATGTGGTGATTACGGATGATTGTGTCGGCCGTCTCTACGGGAAAAAGTTTATCACCTCCCTGAAGGATATCGGATTAAACGCGTCTTTGATTGAATTTCCTGCCGGTGAGGCATCCAAAAATATCAATACCGCAATGGAGATCGTCGGGAAACTGATAGAGTTAGAGGCTGACCGGCAGACCTGCCTGATTGCGCTTGGCGGCGGTGTGGTTGGCGATGTGACCGGCTTTGTCGCCTCCGTTTTTATGCGTTCTGTACCTTACATTCAGGTCCCCACCACATTGGTTGCGCAGGTGGACAGCAGCGTCGGCGGCAAGACAGGTGTCGATCTTCCATCCGGTAAAAACCTGGTGGGAACCTTTTATCAGCCGGCCGCAGTATTTGCCAGCCTGAACTTTCTGGAGACCCTGCCGGAGAAGGAATTCAATAACGGGTTGGCGGAAATGATTAAATACGGAATTATTGATGACGAAAAACTGTTCCGCAAACTGGAGGATAGTGTGGATGGTCTTAAATCCAGGGATTCCAAACTGCTTCTCGATGTCGTGGAGCGTTGTTGTCAGATCAAAAAAGCGGTTGTGGAAATTGACGAGATGGAAGGAGGATTGCGGAGAATCCTTAATTTCGGCCATACCCTGGGACATGCGGTGGAGTCGTTATCCCGTTATTCAATTACTCACGGTGAAGGCGTGGCGATGGGTATGGTGGCTGCCGCGCGCATTTCGGAAAAGATGGGATACCTGAAACGCAGCGAGGCGGGGCGCATCGAAACGCTGATTCACCGGGCGGGTCTTCCCGTGAAGATACCCGGGGCGCTGGATGCCGAAAAAATTATCGGTCAGATGAAGCGGGACAAGAAAAAGCAAGGAGATCATGTTCATTTTGTTTTGTTGAAAAAAATCGGGATGCCGTTTATCAATGGCAATATAGAACAAAAAATGATCGCGAATATTATTGAGGAGATCAAGTCATGAAGCCGCAGAAGTTGGAACGCTTGAGAAGGAAAGTGAGGGCTAAAGATAAAGAGATTGTCCGGCTTTTGAATGAAAGGGCGCAATTATCGGTCGAGATTGGCAAGGTGAAGGGTGAAGGTGGGATGCCAATCTATGACCCGGCGCAGGAGGCGAAGGTTCATGAATACCTGCAGGAGTTAAATGCCGGGCCCCTGTCTCAGAAAGCGTTAACAACGATTTTCCGTGAAATTATATCCGCTTCACGTGATCTGCAAAAACCGATGACCATCGCGTATCTCGGGCCGGAGGCAACCTTTTCGCATCTGGCGGCGCGTTTACACTTCGGTGAATCCAGCATTTATCTGCCGCAAACCGGGATTTCCCGGGTATTTGACGAAGTGGAAAAAGGTTCTGTCGACTGGGGTGTTGTTCCGGTGGAAAACTCCCTCGAGGGTTCCATCAATATGACCCTGGATCGATTGATCACAACGCCGCTGCAAATCAGTGCGGAGATTTACCTGCGGATCGGTCAGTGCCTGATTTCTCCGGCGGAAAATATCAGGGACATAAAAAAGGTTTATTCCATTCCGCACGCGCTGGCCCAGTGTCAGGTCTGGCTGAAAACCAATCTGCCCAATTGCTCATTGGGTGAGACGGAAAGCACGGCCACAGCGGTGCAGATGATACGGGGTAAAAAACATGAAGCGGCGATCGGCAGTGCACTGGCGGGCAAGGTGTATGGCGTTAAGCTGTTGGCGGAGGGGATTGAAGACAATCCATCCAATATGACCCGTTTTCTGGTGATTGGAACGCGAGAAAGCGATAAAACGGGCCATGATAAAACCTCTCTCATCTTTGCGACACCTCACTCCCCCGGTTCGCTGCACAGCGCGTTATCAGCTTTTTCCCGTCGAAAAATCAACTTGTCCAAAATCGAATCACACCCCGTGAAGGACAAACTGTGGGAGTACAGCTTTTTTGTGGATATGATCGGCCATATGACCGACAAGCATGTGCAGAGTTGCTTAAAGGAACTGAAAAAAAAGACAACTTTTCTGAAGATTCTCGGATCCTATCCGAAGAGTGAAGGCGTTTTATGATTTGCATTCCGATTATTTCACGCACCAGTCAAGAAGCGTTCCGGGCCATTGAGCGTAGCTGCCGGCTTGCCGACTGTATTGAGCTGAGAATGGATTTAATCAGCAGCGGAAAAGTGGCCGAGTTGATCTCGGCAGCCCGCCGTCATTCCGGCAGGGTCAAGATCATCGTGACCTGCCGCAGACAAGAAGAAGCGGCGGAAGCGGGACAGGCCATACAAAATCAAAACGCAGTGATAACGAAAAAAGAGAAGATGGCGATTCTCCGGGAGGCCATCGCATCGGGGGCTGATTTTGTCGACATCGAGCTGGCGGAAGGATCCCGAGCAATTAACGTGCTTCGATTTCAGTGCGCGGAAAAGGGTGACAGGACAAAGATCATTGTCTCCTATCACAATCTCCGGGAAACTCCCGCACTGGAAAAATTAAAAAAGATATTTCAGCAATGTGTCAAATTCAAACCGGAGGTTGTAAAAATCGTTACCACAGCGCAAGTTGTGGAAGACAACCTGGTCACGTTGAATCTGATTGCCTTTGCACGTGGAAAGTCACAGAAGATCATCTCTCTGTGCATGGGAGAGAAAGGCGGCATGAGCCGGGTCATGGCTCCATTTTTAGGGGGCTATTTGAGCTTTGCCGCGCTGGCGAAAGAAGAACAGTCCGCTCCCGGTCAACTGACAGTTTCCGAAATGAGTCAGATGAAAAAAATATTGAGCGGCGAACAGGGTTTATACGGGCGGCCCGCTTTATCATTGACTGAATCACCGCCTCAAAATTATGTTTTACTCGGCAATCCTGTGGCGCACAGCCTTTCGCCGCTGATGCACAACGCGGCGTTACAAAAAATGGGCAGATCAGAAAACTACAGCGCCATATGCGTCCAGGATCTTGACAGCGTGATGCACGGTATCCGAGCCATGAACATCAGAGGAGCCAGCGTGACCATTCCTCTTAAAACGGCGGTTATGGAATTTATGGACGACATTCATGATGATGCGCTGTCTATTGGGGCCGTGAACACCATTGTTAACGATGAAGGATATTGGATCGGGTGCAATACGGATTGGTTGGGGATCCTGCTTACTCTTCGAAAGGCGATGACGATCAGAAAAAAGACGTTTGCCATTGTCGGCGCCGGCGGAACGGCGCGGGCGGCAGCGTATGGCATTATCAAAGAGGGCGGAAATCCGATTATCGTGAACCGGACGCTGGAGCGGGGCAGGCAGCTCGCGAAAGAATTGGATTGTCCGCATTATGCTCTTGCAGGTATTCGGCAAATTAAAGCCGATTGCCTGATGAACACGACGCCGGTGGGGATGTTCCCGCATATGAATCAATCCCCGGTGAAGCCCGGTGTCCTGGCCGGTTTTCAATATGTCATGGATGTGATCTATCATCCGCTCAAGACAAGATTACTAAACGATGCCGAAAAGCGGGGTTGCCATATTCTGTCGGGCATCGATATGTTTGTCCATCAGGGGGCGGAACAATTGAAATTATGGACAGGCCAAGAACCGCCACGGGCACTGATGAGAAAAGTCATATGGAAGAGGTTGACTGATGGCAAATAGGGACGGGACTCATTTTAAAGCAGCGCACGCGACTGTTCGTGTGCCCGGCTCCAAGAGTTTAAGCCAGCGGGCGCTGGTTGCGGCATCCCTTGCGCAGAGTGATTCAGTGATCGGCAATGTCCTGGCGTCTCAGGACACGGCCTATCTGATCGGAGGCCTGCGGGAACTTGGAGCGACCATTACCGAAACCGAGGATGGGATTTCCGTTCGGGGAACAGCGGGGCAACTGCGAAACAGCGGCCGGGATTTGTTTCTGGGGAATAACGGAACCGCACTCCGGTTTCTAACTGCGCTGGTTTGCCTGGGAAAGGGCCGTTATGTATTAACCGGTGAAAAACGCCTTTGCGAACGGCCTGTCGGCGCTCTGGCCGATGCGTTAAAAGAAATGGGTGTTGATATTACGACCCGTAATGATTGTCCGCCGGTTCAGATCAACGCGGACGGTCTTTCCGGAGGCAGGGTGACGCTCAAGAATATCGAAAGCTCACAGTATGTGTCGGCATTGCTTTTATGCGCCCCCTATACGAAAAAAGGTGTTGATTTAAATTTGACGGGCAGCGTTGTTTCCACTCCCTATATCGGCCTGACAATGGATGTGATGAAGGACTTCGGCGCGGATATCCGTCAGACCGGCCTCTATGAGTATCAAGTAAAACCGGGAAAAGGATACTGTGGACGCCACTATCATGTCGAAGGGGACGCATCGAGCGCCTCGTATTTCTACCTGGCAGCTGCGCTGATGAAAAAAACCATCAGGATTGAGGGAATCAGCCGTCAGAGCCGGCAGGGCGATATTCAGCTACTGAATGTATTTGAAGAGCTGGGTTGCAGAGTCCGATCCGGAGAAACCTGGCTGGAGATAACGGGAGGAAATCTCGTGCAGGGAGACTTTACTTTCGACCTGGGTGATATGCCGGATATGGTTCCCACTCTGGCGGTATTAGCCGCTTTCCGTGACGGGCAAACCGTCATCGATCGTGTGGCGCATTTAAGGATTAAAGAAAGTGATCGTTTAGCTGCGATTGTAACAGAGCTGAAGCGTGCGGGAATTGATGCACGGGAACTGCCTGATCGCGTGGTGATTAACGGTGGCGTGATGCGTCCGGCAAACATTGAGACCTATAACGATCACCGTATGGCCATGTGTTTTGCCGTTGCCGGTCTGGTGGTTCCCGGAATCCGGATCAGAGATCAACAGTGCGTCGATAAATCGTTTCCTTCATTCTGGGAGGAGCTCAACAAGCTATGAAGATTGTCTTGATCGGTTACAGGGCGTCCGGCAAATCGACTGTGGGTAGAATTCTTGCGGAGAGGCTGAAGATGGCGTTTTGGGATACAGACGTGATGGTTGAAAAAACGATGGGGATGCCGATAAAAGAAATTGTTGCGCTTCATGGCTGGTCATATTTCCGCGAAAAAGAAAGAGAAACCATTCTATTTTTGAAACAGAAAGAAAATTGCGTTGTGGCCACCGGCGGTGGTGTTGTTTTGTTCCGGGAGAATATCGATCTATTGAAAAATAACATGGATCTGCTAAAGAGAGCTGGTATCATGATCTGGCTCAACGCTCCCCTGCATGATATTATCGAGAGGCTGAAAAGAGACGCGCAAAAAGAGGCAACACGTCCGCAGTTCACCGCAGGAAATATCGTTCAGGAAACGATCGATATCATGAGGCAAAGGCTTCCTTTGTATCAAAGTGCCGCGGATTATGTTGTCGATACATTAGGAAAGAATCCCGGCCAGGTAACTGAAGAAATTTATCAGCATTTGCTTAAAACGGGAATTTTGGATAAGATCCATAAAAAATAAAAATGAGAGGGAATGTTTTCTTCCCCTTTGTCATTACCACAAAAGCGGAGTTCCCCTTCTTTTGAATAACGGTTCAGCGCCGGTATAACCGCTTTGAGTAAAAAAGGAGAAATGATGTCCGGTAATACGATAGGCAGCGTCTTTCGCGTAACCACATGGGGCGAGTCGCACGGTAAGGCTCTGGGTGCTGTGGTGGATGGCTGTCCCCCGGGTATGGCCCTGAGTGAATCGGATATCCAGCAGGTGCTGGACAGAAGAAAACCATCCGCGTCTGTGGCATCCACGACCAGAAAAGAAGGAGATATTGTGGAAATTCTTTCGGGTGTTTTTGAGGGGCAAACAACCGGAACGCCGATATCCTTGGTGATCAAAAACCTGGACGCGAAATCTTCATCTTATCATGCATTGAGGGATGTGTTTCGTCCGGGGCAGGGGGACTTTTCCTATTTGAAAAAGTATGGAGTCCGTGACTGGCGGGGTGGAGGGCGTGCATCCGGAAGGGAAACCGCCGCCCGTGTCGCCGCGGGAGCCATTGCCGTAAAGCTCATTGGTCAATTCGGCATTGAGGTCATTGCCTACACGCGGGCAATCGGTTCCGTTACGATTGACTCTGAGAGAATACCCGCTGAAAAATATTTAAGGAAGAATGTCCTGGAGAATTTTCTTTTTTGTCCGGACGCACAGGCCGCCGCAAGAATGGAAAAAAAGATTGCCTCTGTCCGCAAAAAAGGCGATTCGTTGGGGGGGGTCGTTGAAATCATAGTGCGCGGCTGCCCGGCGGGATTGGGCGAGCCGGTCTTCGATAAGATGGACGCGGACTTAACCAGGGCGTTGATGAGTATCGGGTCGGTCAAGGCGGTGGAAGTGGGGGATGGTTTTGCAATGGCCGGTTTGCGGGGTTCTCAAACCAATGACCCCATGAATAATCGAGGATTCCAAACCAATCACGCGGGAGGCATTCTTGCCGGAATAACAACAGGCGAACAAATCGTTCTGCGTGCTTACTGCAAACCGATTCCTTCGATCTCCATGCCGCAGCAGACCATAGATCATAAAGGAAGAGAACGGATAATTGAAATCCAGGGCCGACACGATATTTGCGTTCTCCCCAGGATTGTGCCGGTATGCGAGGCGATGGTGAACATCATTTTGGCGGATCACGTACTCAGGCAGAAAGCGATAAGCCAATGAAAAAAGTGAAAATCGGCATCATCGGCGGGACTCACGGCATGGGACAGTGGTTTGCCCGCCTGCTCAGGAAACAAGGCTATGTGGTTCACGTCTGTGGCAGAAAGACAAAACTTCAAGTTAACGATCTGGTCAGGCTATGTGAAGTGATTGTCGTTGCGGTGCCTATTTCCGCCACGGCTGAAATGATCAAGCGGGTGGGCCCCCTGCTTTCCCGGGATCAGCTTTTAATGGATCTGACATCACTGAAAAAAGAACCGGTTCAATTGATGCTAAAAAATTCGCGGGCCGAAATTGTCGGCTGTCATCCGCTGTTCGGCCCACAGCTGAAGGATGTATCGGGGGAGAATGTCATACTGTGTCCGGCGCGTGGTAAAAAATGGCTGGCCTGGTTAAAAAGCATTTTGAAAAAAAATGAAATGGCGGTGTGGGAAGCCACCCCTGAAAAGCATGATAAAATGATGGCGGTGGTTCAGGCGATGAATCATCTCAACACGATGACGCTGGGTATGGCGGTCTCCCGGATGAAAATTACACCGGCGGAAATCAATCACTTTTCCACACCGATTTTCCGGTCAAAGATGGACATTGTCAGAAAAGTGTTTGTTGAAAGCCCCGATTTATATGTTGATATTATTGCCGGCAATCCTCAAACAGGCGCAATACTGGATCACTACGAAAAAGTCCTCAAGGAGATTGGCCGAAAAATCAAGTCCGGCGGTCGCGCCAAATCCAAAGAAATTTTAGAAAGAGCGGCGAAAAAGTTGTTCTGATTTCAAACGCGTTGGTCGGCGGAGAAGGATAAAATGTTCACGAAAGGCCTGCCAGACGATTTCTAACGGCCACATACCCCGGTTGGCTGATCGCTCTGCTCATGTCAACAATTATTTTTTCCTTTTCATTTTTACTTAACATGGTATGTTTCAGCTTCCTATATTAGGACAAGGGAAAAACGGTGACGCTATGAAAGAAAAAATAAATCAAGTTGCGGAAATGATCGCCGCCTCGAAGAGAATGGTTGTGTTTACCGGCGCAGGCATCAGCACGGAATCGGGCATTCCGGATTTTCGGGGGCCTGATGGGCTCTGGACAAAAGTCGATCCTGAAGATTTCACTATTGACAGATTTTTACATTCAGCGGAAACGCGCAAAAAAGTCTGGTACCTGTTTGTGGAAGGAGGATCGCTGCTTGATGCCATGCCCAATCGTGCTCACCTGGCGATAGCGGAACTGGAGAAGATGAACAAGTTAAGCTCCATCATTACACAGAATATCGATAACCTCCACCAGAAGGCGGGCAATAGTCCGGCGAAGGTGCATGAGTTGCATGGCAATATGCAGTGGCTGGTCTGCCTCAATTGCGATGAGCGCTACCCCGTGGATGACATGAGACGAAAATATCCGTCACCCGACTACTTTCCTGTGTGTGAAAAATGTAGCGGTATTCTTAAACCAGGCGTTGTATTTTTCGGAGAAATGCTGCCGCCGAGCGCCTTAAGAATGGCGGAGCGGGAATCAGAAAAGTGCGATTTGTTGATGGTCATAGGCTCTTCTCTGGTTGTTTACCCTGCTGCGTATATGCCACTTTATGCCAGGCAATCCGGAGCGAAAATCGTGATCATTAATATGGGGCAAACCGGCCAGGATGATATTGCCGATATTTTTATAAATGCACCGGCTGGAGACGCGATGTCCGGTATTATAGACAGGCTGAGATCCATCGTTTAAAATGAGCTTTGTCAGGAGCCTTTAAGGAATCTCAATGTGCCTCATCGCTTTTGCTTATAATGTTCATCCATCGTACAGGCTGATTTTGGCAGCCAATCGTGATGAATTTTACGAACGGCCGTCGTCTTCCGCAGATTTCTGGCAGGATCATCCTGAGGTTCTTGCCGGACGCGATTTAAAAAACGGCGGTACGTGGCTGGGGATTACCCGTGCCGGAAAATTTGCCGCCGTGACCAACTATCGCGATCCCTTAACGGTGAAAAAAGACGCTCCCTCCCGAGGAAATCTTGTCAGCGGCTTTTTAACCAGCCATCAAACGATTGATCATTATCTGGAGAAAATTATACCGAAGAGTGGCCGCTATAATAGTTTTAACCTGCTTTTAGGTGATGATAACGACTTTTTCGTTTTTTCCAGCCGGGGAGGAAAGCAAAAGCTCAAACCGGGGATTTACGGCTTAAGTAATCATTTGCTGGATTCGCCCTGGCCCAAGGTGACCAGGATCAAGAAAATGATGAAAACGGCATTGCAAAAAAAGGGAGACGAATTGGAAGACGAACTGTTTGTCATGCTGTCCGATCGTCACGTCCCTCCGGATAGCCGGTTGCCGGCTACCGGAATCGGCCTGGAATGGGAACGGCTTTTATCAACGGTCTTTATAGAGAGCCGGATATACGGTACACGATCTTCCACCATTCTGATGATTGCAAGGAACAGGCATGTCCGGTTTGTAGAGAAAGTTTTTGACGGCCAAAAGGATCCCTGGATGATCAGCCGTTTTTCTTTTTTTATGAAGAGGAGATAATTTGGAACACGAATCCAACCGATTTTATCCCGTGGAGCCTCGTGTAGGCGTCGGTGCAATTACGATTAAAAACGGGAAAGTCCTGCTGGTCAAACGGGGGATGGAACCCGGCAAGGGGTTATGGGCGATTCCGGGCGGCATGCTGAAACTGGGAGAAACGTTGCAGAAATGTGCCGCGCGTGAAATTCTGGAGGAAACCGGCATCACGGTCAAGGTCGGCGAATGCGTTTATGTGTTCGACTTTATTGAGCAGGACAGCGAAGGGAAAATAAAAATTCATTACGTGATTGTTGACTTTGCCGCAGAGTATATTGCCGGCGAGCCGAGGGGAGCGGATGATGCGCTGGAGGCTCGCTGGCTTTCTGCCGAGGATTTGCTGGAACTGCCGGTGTCCCGGAATACGCTTCAAGCTTTAGGTGCACTGGGCTTTTTAAAATCAGACTGACCGTACAGTGATGAAAGGAGAATGGAATGAAGGTAGTTTATCATGAAGATTACAACGATGTTTATTCTAATGATCCTGCTTCCGCGCCCGGAAGAATTCAGGCAGTGGTAAAGGCCCTGCGCGGCAGGGTTACTTTTGTCCAACCTGTTTCAGCCACACAGGAAGATATCCTCATGGTACACACGCCTGATCACGTCCGGTCGGTGGAACGTGAGGGTGTTTACGAAATCGCCGCGCTGGCTGCAGGGGGCGCTATAACGGCAGCGCGGATCGGGTTGACCGAACCCTGTTTTGCACTGATCCGTCCGCCGGGGCATCATGCCTCCGCAGGAAGCGCCTGGGGCTTTTGTTATTTTAATAATATGGCCATTGCGCTGGAAAAACTAAAGAGAGGGGAAAAAATCAGAAAGGCCTTTATTCTGGATTTTGATCTTCATTACGGGGACGGAAACGTCAATATTTTGGAAACCAAAGGGTATGTGACAATCTATAACCCGGCGTCATCCAATAGAAATGAATATTTGAAAAACGTGCAGGAAGCCCTGTCCGAAACATTGGCCGATATGATTGCGGTGTCTGCGGGATTTGACAATCATGAAGACGATTGGGGTGGCCTGTTAAAAACCGAAGATTACCAATATATGGGGCAACTGGTCAGGGAAACCGCGCGGCGGAACAACGGAGGTTGTTTTGGTATTCTGGAAGGCGGATACAATCACGGCGTCCTGGGCAGGAATGTCCTGGCGTTTATCGAAGGGCTGGAAGGAAAATAAAGCTGTGCCGTCTTATGCCGAATCAGCGGCAAATCACTTGCCGATACAGAAGCTGGAAAATACTCTGTCCAGAATCTCATCGCTGATCTTTTTCCCCGTGATTTCATCAAGGCTGTCCACTGCTTCACGCAAATCAAAAGCGGCAAATTCACCGGACATGCCGCTGGAGATGCTGTCTCTCGCATTGAGAATGCTTTGATAGGCTTTTTCCATCGCCTGTTTATGACGAAGGTTGGTCATCATCTCGCGGCCTGTATTGTCGTCGTCCCGGCCTACGGACAAATCCATGATGGTTTTTTTTAGCTCTTCGAGTCCGGTGCCTGATTTTGCTGAGATCTTCAGAACAGGGGTTTCCCGGGGAAAAAGTTTTTCAATGGTTGCTTTTTCCCACACCGGCGGCAAATCGATCTTGTTCATTGCGACGATGATATTTGCGGACGCGTTTTTTTTCATGATGACGTGGTCTTCATCCGTCAGGGGTTGGCTGGCATCCAGCATCATAAGAACGATATCGGATTCCGCCAGCGTTTCCCAGACCAGTGAAATTCCTTCTTCCTCAATGATGTCCTGCGGCTTTCGGATACCGGCGGTGTCAATTAAACGAACGCAGATACCGCCGATGGTTATGGTATCCTCGATCAGATCACGGGTGGTTCCGGGAATGTCTGTCACGATGGCTTTTCGCTTGCCGGTGAGAGCGTTCAGAAGGCTCGATTTTCCGACATTGGTCCTGCCGGTGATCGTGACCTGGACGCCTTCCGTATAGGCCCTGGCTGAACGGTAGGAAGCAAGAAGTTTTTCCATCCGTCCCAGCGCCTTGTGAATTTGGGGCGGTACTTCAGGAATATGTTCACCTGCCGTATCCTCACTAAAATCGATGGCAGACTCCAGAAGGGCAAGAGAATCGATCAGGAGAGATCGCAGTTGATCGATCGCTCTGCTCAATGAACCTTTTAACTGGGAAAGCCCCATGGTGCAGGCTTTTTTCGTTTTGGCGGAAATCATGGTTGCAAGTGCTTCCGCCTGGGATAAATCCATACGGTTGTTTAAAAAGGCGCGTTCAGAAAATTCCCCGGGGCGGGCCAACCGGCAGCCCGTTTCCTGAAGCTGGTCTAAAATTGCTTCAAGGATGAAAGGGTTGCCGTGACAGTTGATTTCGATGACGTCTTCACCCGTGAACGAACGGGGTTTGGCCATGAAGGATATTAATACTTCATCAAGAATGGTTTTGCCATCGGAGGAAACAATATCACCGTGATACAGATGATGGCTCTTCCATGTGCATGTCCCGCCGGACGGCCGGAAGACACGTTTCGCGATGTCCAGAGATGAACAGCCGCTCATCCGGATGATACCGATTCCGGACATGCCCAACGGTGTAGCGATTGCGGCTATTGTATCCTGTCGAATCACGGTGGCTCAATTTCCCCCTGAAGGACAATGGTTGATCAGGTTAAAAAATCAGCCCCGTTTTCTTTCTCTTGTGCGTTTATTGTTCCCCGTTTTAGCCGGGAGAATAACAATTTTTCTGAACTTGCCTTCACCGCGACTTTGAGTAACCAGTGATTCATCTTCCTGCAAAAACATATGAATGATACGGCGGTCATGGGCGTTCATATTGGAGAGAGAAACGGGCTTCTTCGTCTTTTTAACTTTCCCTCTTATTTTTTCCGCCAGGCCCAGCAAGAACTCCTCCCGTCTTTTTCTGTAGGCGCCGGAGTCAATAAGAATCTTTTTGTGTTCCGCGTCGATTTTATTGATCGCTTTGTTGATGATATACTGGAACGCATCGAGATTTTGTCCATGCTTACCGATGAGCAGACCGCTTTCATCGCCTTCAATGCTGAGAATAACTTTTTCCTGGGTTTCACTGACACTGGCGCTGTATTCCGGTGATATTTTCTGTAAAATTCCTTGCAGAATTTCCTGGGCCTTCAATGCCGTGGGTGAATTGGGAATGTAAATCACTTCCGGCTCTGTCTTGCGCGGAGGATTTTCCTTGAGGGTGTCTTTTTCAGGCTTTAATCTTGGTTCAATTTTTTGTTTAGAGGGACTTACGGGTATTTCCCCATCTTTTTTATCCTTCGGCGTTTGTTTTTTGGCTTCATCGAAATTAAAATCAATATCGAAAGCAAGCAGTGATGCTCTGATCCTCGCTTTTTTAGAAAAAAGGCCTAAAAACCCCCCGGATTCTGCGGAGAGGATTTCAATATTTAATTTTTCCCTCGGCACATCGAAGGCCTGACAGGCTTTTTCAATCGCTTCATCAATTGTTTTTTCTTCTATTTCAATAAATTCAGAACTCATTTTCAATGTTTTCTCCGTCTTTCAGTCAGCCAGGTTTTTGTTGATATAAATCTGCTGACCGATGCTGATAATGTTATTTAACAACCAGTAAATGACCAGTCCCGATGGAAAATTCAGGAAAATAAAGGTGAATACAATGGGCATGGCAAGCATAATTTTGGCCTGCATGGGATCGCCCATCGTAGGGGTCATTTTCTGCTGAATAAACTGTGTCGCGCCCATGACAATGGGTGTGATGTAATAAGGGTCTTTGGCCGATAAATCCTGTATCCACCAGAAGAGCGGTGAATGGCGAAGTTCAATAGCGTAAAGGAGCGTGTTGTACAGGCCGATAAATACTGGAATCTGGATGAGGATGGGCAGGCATCCACCAAAGGGATTAACTTTGTGCGCCTTATAAAGTGCCATGGTTTCCTGTCCCAGTTTGGCCTGATCATTTTTATATTTTTCCCGGAGTGCTGTTATTTTCGGCTGAATTTTCTGCATTTCTTTCATTGATTTGTAGCTGATATTTCCCAGCGGCCAGAAGAGAATCTTGATCAGAATGGTCAGAATGATAATGGCAATACCATAATTGGCGACAAACTGATGGAGAAATTTAATGAAAATTAACAACCCGATGGAGAGCCATTTCAGGCCGGGAATAAATGATTCAAATTCAATGGCCTCTTCCAGAGATAACCCCTGTTTTTTGAGCATGCTGTAATCTTTCGGGCCGATGAAAAGATTATACTTGAAGGAGCCGGATTGTGACGGCGGTATAATATTCTTTTCGCCCTTAAGGTTTACGGCAATCATGTTATCGGCACCCCTGGACATGTGGATACTGGTGATCGACGGATTCTGGGGGATCATGATGGCCATGAAATATTTTCTTTCAAAGCCGCCCCAGGAAACGCCAGGGCCCATCATTTCTTCTTTGGTGATATCTGCAGATTTCTTGCGCTTGATGGATTTTGAAACATAGGCGACGGGTCCTTCTTTGCTGTACCTGTCCACGTTCTGAGCGGGATCAACATATTCATACCAGTTGAGATAGGGAATCTGACTGATAGATGAACCGGTATTGTTGGATACCGTTACATCAAGCGTTATCGAATAATTTTCGGGATGGAAGGTATAAATCTTTTCCACGTTGATTCCATCACTGGACTTGCGGGAGAAAACCAGACGCTGCTCATCTTGATCTTTTACCATATCCAACGCGGTGGCGTTCGCGGTGTAAATGGAATCGGCGGTGATTTCAGACATTGACTCCGGGAAGGTAAGCGCCAGCGGGTAGGGCATATTTTCTTTGACGGCAACCAGTTCGATTAATTGACCGCTCTTTTCTTGGGAGGCTTCTTTTTTGCCAAACAAAGTATTTTTAATAATGGGCCAAATATCCTTTACGCACTTTTCACACTCTTGGTGATATTTTTTAAGCTGAAACGATTTCAGTGCAGCCCCCCTGGTGGAAAAAACCGCGATATAGTTTTCCGTTTCCACTTTGATATCCCTCTGCGGCTCCTCTTTCTGTGCGTCATTTTTTTTCATTGCCGTTTTGGGTGTCGTTACGGATGGCGCTGATTCCGGTTTGTGAACAGTTTTGTTAAAGTCTCCCTGTTTGGTTTCCTGGACAGATGCATTTTGTGGACGCGCAGGCGGTTTGGCAAAAAAAATCTGATAAGTGAAAAGCACAGCCATTGACAGGACAATGGCCAGAATGGTCCTTTTATCCATGGGTAACCTCTCTCATTTTTACTGGACGGGATCGTAACCGCCGGGATTCAGGGGATGGCAACGTAAAATTCTTCTGATGCCCATGAAGGATCCTTTGAACGGTCCATGTATTTTGATCGCCTCGACGGCATACTCGGAACACGATGGATAAAAACGGCAACAGGAAGCAAAAAAGAAGGGGGACAGGCAGGTTTGGTAAAAACGAATCAAAAGAATAAAATATTTCGTCAATATTTTCTTAATCATAAATTATGTGGTGGTTTTCCGTGTGAAGAGTTCTGTTAGCTCAAAACATGCCTGTTTGAAAGTAAGGGGCGGCGTGTGCTTCTTGGCCATGATGACCACATCATGGTTGTCTGGAAATAGAGCCTTGTTGAGTCGATAGAATTCTCTAATGAGTCGTTTGATTTTATTCCTCTTTACAGCGTTTCCCGTTTTCCGGGTTACTGTAATGCCCAGCCTTTTCAGCCCCTGCGAGTTGGCGCATATGACGATCGTGAAATTTTGAGAACTTCTCCACACCCCCTGGTTGTAAATTGTTTTAAACCTGCTTCTACTTGTTACCCTTTCCAGTTTCCGGTAAGCCTGTTCCTTCATGCATTGACCTGACCATCCCTCAATGGCGGATAAGGTTCACGTTTATACCGCTAGACGTTTTCTCCCCTTTGCTCTACGACGGTTTAATACCTGTCTTCCGGCTTTGGTTGCCATTCTTACGAGAAAACCGTGGGTTTTCTTTCTTTTCGCATTTGTTTTATTGGTCAAAGTCTTTTTCATTTGTAAAACCCCTAAAAGTAATAGGGTATTGCGTAAATCATAGTAGCCCTTCTTTGTCAAGTCGAAAATGGTTATATTAATGGTTGAAACAATAGCTTACGGAATTTAATGACAGATAAAGACAATGATTGAAAGAAAAGTGAATCGAGTGTAAGCTTAATGTACAGGCGGGAGAAGATCAGATGATCGCCGGTTTACCTGATAAGCCGGAGGAAAGTCCGAGCTCCGCAGGGCAGGATGGTCGCTAACGGCGACCGGGGGCGACCCCAGGGAAAGTGCCACAGAAAACATACCGCCCCGCGCAAGCGAGGTAAGGGTGAAAAGGCGAGGTAAGAGCTCACCGCTTTTCCGGTGACGGAAAAGGCAGGGAAAACCCCATCCGGAGCAAGACCAAATAGGAGAACGTTTAAAGGCGGCCCGTCTGATGTTCTCGGGTAGTGTCGCTAGAGGCGCAAGGCAACTTACGTCCCAGATGAATGATCATCATTCCGCCCCGGGTAACCGGGGCGGAAAACAGAACTCGGCTTATGATCTTCTCTTTGCCTGTCAAGCCGACGAGGGGGGAGTACTTCCACGTCTGTGAAAAAAGATTGTTGAGGGGGCTTCACATCTTCTTTCCTCTGTCCTTCGCTTCACTGTAAAGCTTCCAAACGCAAAGGCCTATGGCCAGAAAAAAAGAACAGAGCATAAAATTTGGTGTTGTTCCCAGGATTTCATCAACCAGATAACCGATATACAGAAAAAGAAAAGAAGATACAACCATCGCAAACCCCCAGGCGGATAACATTAAAATACCGCTGAATTTACGGGTCTGATCAGGATCTACTTTTGGTTTTCGCCCGACCTGATATCCTTTCATAATGAAGCAACCCTGGGATGCGAATACGATAACGCATATGAAAACACGGATAAACGAACCGAGGATGATTCCAATGACATTTAATCAACTTGAATCAGGTTGATCAAGTGTTTTATCAAGCCCATCCCATGTTCTGTAAAAATAGCGATCAGTAGCACAAATAGGACGAATACAACAACCAATTCGATGTTACGTATTTTTTTGTATTTTCTTTTTAGTATCCAAAGTGTAACGCAACATACGATCAACACCATCAAATGCGGCAAATAGTTCATTTTCGTCTCCTGATATTGAATAATATCTAATTCAATACAAAACACCGTAGTTTGTGACCCAAGACAGGAGCATTATATATCGTATTCGATTAAAATCCACAAAAAAAGGCCGAGTTATTATTCGGCCCTTTTTTGTGCTTGTTCAATCTATTTTACTGATTATTTATCGTCGTCATCATCGTCATAGGAACCAACGCCTTCGGATCCTTCAGGAATTTCCGCCTGCAATGAACGGCTGATTCCACGAACCAGAAGCAGCATAATGAAGAACAGAATAATCATCGACGCAATCAAAATGAAAATGACGGTTGCCGTCCATGCCTTCGATTCTTTATCAATGTTCTGAGCCAGTTTGGTGGACGCTTCGTTATACTTCTCAACTTCCAGGCCCAGACCAATCCAGCCAAAACCCGCCGGCGCGGGAAGGTTTGATGCATAGAATTTAATCGGTGCATAAGCGACAAACTTATTGATCCCGGCATATTTGTACATTAATATGCCTGCCTTGCCCTGAGCCGCTTCCTTGGCGATAGTAAACAAATTGGGATCCATAAAACCCAATTGGAAGAGATTCAGAGCTTCATTACCTTTTCTGGCCAGTTCTGCCTGATTCTGCGCTGTAACCGTGGCAACCGTTGTTCCGTCCGGATTGAGCCCGACAATGTGGTAGTCAGCGGGATGGGAAATGACCGAACCGTGATTATCTATCATATAAGCGTAATTGCCGCTGGCAAAATCTGACTCAAACACCCTTTCCGCCTGTGTGGGAACAAGGTGATCGGTAAATCCGGCTAAATGACGATAATCCAATGCCAGGGTGATCATGCCGGCGAAGCCGCTTTGATTGAATACCGGTGTTGCAAAGCGGACAATGCCTTCAAACCTTTTACCCTTGTCAAACGCTGCCTTATCGACATAGTAGCCCGTCACCGGAGAAACATAGACTTCTCCCTTATTCAACGTTTTTGTTTTAGAAAAATAATCTTCATTTTTGTATTTTGTATTGACCGGATTGCTGACATTAACCAGTGATTTTGACGCTTGACCATCAACAATTTTAATGATCTCATTGCCGTTTTTGTCGATCAGGGTCATTTCTTTGTAAAGCGGAATCAGTAATTGTTGTATCTTTCCGTTTGACTTCACCCAGACCGGTTTCTTATTTTCAGACACAAACTGTTTGTATACAGATTCTGATGAGGGAATGATGGTTGCAACCTGCAAATCCTTGCTACATTCCGTGAGGAAACTGGCAACTTCGTTCGCTGTATTGACGGCTCTAGCTTTAATGTCTTCCTGAACTTTAGTGTCGAGAACATTCACTGTTCTCTCTTTAATCGTAACCCCCAGCTTAAACATGCCGTTGGCAATTAAAAAAGCCATTAATGATAAGGGGATAACGATAAGCAGGAAGAATACACCTCCAATACTAAAAGACCGCTTATCTTTATTTGTGTTTGACATTACATTTCCCCCTAACGTTTGTTATTTTGTGTTAATTCATTGATGTTATTAACCCAAAAAATAACGCATGTAAGGGTTAGCATAGAGAAGAATCAGAGAAACGACCAGCGCGTAAATCGCGATGGACTCTGCCATAGCCATACCGACTAACATGGTCATCATGATTTTACCCTGAACGCCCGGATTTCTCCCTACGGCACCGCAAGCCCCACTGGCTGCTGTGCCAATACCCAAACCTGCGCCAACGGCCCCAATACCAATGGATAACCCTGCTGCAACCATTGCCCCTACGGCGAACATCGCTTTGTAAGGAAGGTCACCAGAAGGAATAGCTTCTGCTGCAAAGACAACCGGAGTTGCCAGAAGCAGAACGACCATTGATGTGAAAACTGTGAAAACTTTTTTACCAAATTTGTGTAACATTGTTGATCTCCTTTCATAATAAATTGTTTATTTATTATTTTCCGTTTCCATAACATATATTGATCGTCATGTGAAATAGAAATAATGTTTTACCAACCTCGGCCGCAAGTCTTTGCACGACTTATGCCATCTGTCCGGGGAAATGGCCTATTTTGCATGACAGTTCTTTTTAAAAAAAATTGTAAACCTAATTAATTGAGATTGTTTGGTTTAATGAGTGAAAAAAAATTAGCTTATCAATAAGAAAAATTTAATGTGGCTATAGCTCTCATCGAATTTTATGACACATTGAATAAAATATTCAATTAGAGTTTATTAAAACATTAAAGCGAGATGATTATATCCTGATTGCCTTTGCGCCCTTCCCAAAAACCTTTGTCATATTTTTCATTGAATTTTTCATTTAAGCCCGCTATACCTGTAAAAAAAAGAAATATTTTTTAAGGATGATTATGCAGGAGCTACTAACGGCAATCACTTACCCTGTTGTATGGCTTATTTGTTCTTATGTGCTTAAAATTGAAAGCGGCATGGCCAAGCTTCTCATTTCACTCACGGCAGCCATTCTGGTTTATGTCCTGGTCGGCATCAAATTTTCCCATAAAGAAAATAAAGAGGATTAAGCGGTATAGGTGGTCTTGTTTAATAAAATTAAAACCCTTTTCTATAAAACCGTCAAATTGCGCATATGGTTTGCCAGCGTCACGGTCATCATCCTTTTCCTCCTCCTGGCACTTACGGTAAACAGTGCCCGTGAAAAAGACATTGTCCGTATCTTCAGTCGCCAGCAATTGGCGAATGTCCAAAATGTTGCGACAAGGATGGTCGATATTTTTTCTCAAACGGAAAAAAATATCGAATTGTTTTCCCGCATTTATCCGAATTTCAATATGAATGCCGAAGAGAGGGAAAGATATTTTAAAGTTCTGTCTTCCGGCTGGGAAAACACATTCGATACGATTATTCTTCTGGACGCCACGGGTAATATAAAGAGCTCTTATCCCAAGGATGCTTTGCCCCCCTTTAATTTAACAGAACATTTTAATATTATTCGACAAAATCAAAAACCGTATTTGGGGTTTGCTTTGCCGGAAGCACCTCAAACCATGGATTCAAAAAATACCGGAGACAAATATCTGGTAGTGGGATCCCCCATTAAAAAAATGAATGGTGAATTTGACGGCGTCTGGCTGGCGTCCTTTTCGCTACTGGCCGTGGTGAATAAATACAAACCACCAGATAGTGAATGGGGGGAGTTATGGGTTCTGGATGAGCATCAAAAAGTCATCATTTATCGTGATGCCGCCTTCATTGAAAAGAGCATAAAAGATCTTTTTGTCCATGGTGATGAACTGAAAATTGATTTTTCATCCAACCATGGAGGTTATTTTGAAGCATTCATCCGTCTTGACGACCAGACGTTACAAAGAAGTATTATTTCTTATTATCCCTTTCAAGCGGGAGACAAAAAATGGATGCATCTCGCTGTTTCACCCTATAGTAAAGTTATTTCACCTCTACGCAAGACTTTTTTCTATACGCTTTTCAGTTCCCTGCTGTTGATTATTGTTGTCATCATTGCCAGTATGTCTTTTGCTTACAGAGAAGGCAAACGTTTACGTATTAAAGAAGAAAGGAAACGATTGAAAGAGCGCCGGGAGTGGGAAGAAAAACTCCTCAGAGAAAAGAAAACTATCGAAGGGATTATTGAAGGGTCTCCGATTCCCAGTTTTGTCATTAATAATGAGCATAAAGTCATATTATGGAATCGCGCCTGCACGGAGCTGACGGGATATTCCGCAGAAGATGTGATGGGAACGGATCACCACTATAAGCCTTTATATCCGGTGAAGCGGCCCTTAATTGCGGATTTGATCATCGATAATAAAATAGAAGATTCCAGCAAATATTACGGCGCCAAGAAGGTGAAGAAATCCGAAAAGGTGTTGGGTGCCTATGAAGCCACTGATTATTTTGAAAGCCTGGGCGGACGTGACAGAATTTTATATTTTCTCGCCGCGCCCATCCGTGATGAAAAAGGGGAAATCATAGCGGCGATTGAAACTCTGCAGGATATTTCCCGGGAACGCGAAATGACAAAAAGCCTGAGCGAATACGCTGAAACCCTGCAGAACGAATTGGTTGAGAACATTGAATTGCGAAAACAAATCGAAGATCTGTACAGTTACATGGAATCCATCGTGAATAGCCTGCCGGATAAAATTTATGAGATAGATGAAAACGGCATCATCAACTTTATGAGCCGCGGCTTGAGAAGGAAGATGGAGTCTTCAAAAGGCGAATTCATCAACAAACACTTTCTGGATTTTGTTGCGCCAGGATATGAGGCTTTTGTTCTGACCAAGTGGGAGGAGGCGAAAAAAGGCATTTATAAGCCATACGAAATTGAAGCCACCGGCCGCGATGGTCGCAGGCATAATCTTTTAATTACGACGTCACCGGTTATCGGCACAAATCATTATATTCTGGTCCAGCGTGATATCACAGAATTTAAAAATTTGGAGAAGAAACTCTACGACAGCCAGAAACTGGCGGCTTTGGGACAGTTGTCAGCCGGGATCGCCCATGAAATCCGCAACCCTCTTTCTTCAATTAAAATGAGTTTGCAGATATTGATCAGACGCATGAGTCCTGAAGGCAATGATCTCAAACGGTTCAGAATCGCGGAAAAAGAAGTGGAACATCTGGAAATGCTGGTCAATGATATTCTGGCCTTTGCCAAACCCGTGGAGCCTAAAAAAGCTCCCGTGGATTTGTCCAAAATTCTGGAACATGCCATTGCCATGTCGGAGAAAGGAATCTCTGATAAAAAAATCGAAGTTCAAACGGAATTTGCCGATATTCCTCACGTGGCGGTTGATGCGGCGATGATGACGGACGCCTTTATCAATATCATCCGTAATGCTGTGGAAGCGGTCAGCGAAGGCGGCAAGATCAAAGTTAAGCTTCGCTATACCTATGAGTCAAATCGGTCAGTGGTGGTGATTATAGAGGATAATGGAAGCGGCATTGATGAGGATGATATCTCGCACATCTTTAACCCTTTCTTCACCAGAAAAAATTATGGCACAGGGCTGGGACTTTCTCTGGTGAAGAAAATAGTTGATATTCATCAGGGAATAATTGATATTTTCAGCCAAAAGAATGAAGGAACGAAAGTGCTGATTATTTTACCAGTAGGTACAGAAACCATGAGATCGATGAATACCAATAATGAATAGGACAATATCTTATGCCGAGCATTCTGGTTATTGATGATGATGCTTCCAATGCCGAAACACTGGATTTGTATCTGACAGAAGAGGGATACAAGGTTCGTACTGCGCCCACCGGGACAGATGGTTTGAATATGTATGTTGAGGAACAGTCCGATGTCGTGATTCTGGATATAAGACTGCCGGATATTGACGGATTTACTGTTCTGGAAGACCTTAAAGACGAAAATGAAAACGTCAAGGTCATTATGATTACTGCGTTTCATGATATGGAAACGACCATCAACGCGATGAAGAGCGGCGCATTCGATTATATTCACAAGCCGATCAATGTCGATGAACTGGATCTGGCGATTAAAAAAGCGCTGAAGTCCATTGAAATGGAAAAAAAGATTGACGGCCTTTTGATGGAGCCCTCGAGAAGTTTCCGTGTGGGGGACATTATCGGCACCGGCAATGAGATGCGGGATATTTTTAAAACTATCGGCACGGTTTCCCAGAGCCGTACCACGGTGTTGATTCAGGGAGAAAGCGGTACCGGCAAGGAATTGATAGCCAAAGTCATTCATAACAACACCTCTCCTGATGAGCCGTTTATTGCTGTGAACTGTTCCGCTATCGTTGAAACCCTGCTGGAATCGGAATTATTCGGTCACGAAAAAGGGTCGTTTACAGGTGCCGTAGCCCGCAAACTGGGTAAATTCGAACTCGCCCGGTACGGGTCCGTGTTCCTTGATGAAATCAGCGAGATGTCTGTCAACCTCCAGGCCAAACTCCTGCGTGTGCTGCAGGAGATGGAATTCGACCGAGTGGGCGGAAAGGAAAAAATCAAGGTTAACGCCAGGATTATGGCTGCGACGAATAAAGATTTAAAAGCACTGGTCAAGGAAGGTAAATTCCGCGATGATTTATATTACCGCCTCGATATTGTATCCATCAATTTGCCGCCGCTTCGTGCACGTCATCAGGACATTCCGCAATTAATCGATTATCTGCTGGTTAAAATCAATCTGGATCTGCACAAAAAAATCACAGGCGTTTCCGATGAGATGAAGAATGTCTTCATGAAATATCATTGGCCAGGGAATGTTCGCGAACTGGAAAATCTGCTGGTGCGCGCCTGCGTTGTCGCCAAGGGGCAGGTGCTGGGAGTTAATGATTTCCCGGAATTGGGTAAGGAAGAGGCTTCCAAACCGTCAGATGAGGAATCCGACGATCTGTTTACATCACCGGAGCCGGGGAAATTCCTCACTTTGGATGAAGTGGAGGAACGCTATATCCGGAAAATTATCCAGGAAACGAATAAAAACAAAGGTGAGGTTTGCGATATCCTCGGAGTTTCCCGCCCGACGCTGGAACGCAAGTTGAAAAAGTACGGGATCACCTTTGAACGGGAGTAGTAAAGGAGACAACCCATGCTCAAGCATCGTTTTTTTATCTCTGTATTGTTGCTTTTGTCGTTTTCATTTTCCTGGGCCAGGGAGACTTCTGCAAAAACTGAAAACCCGTCGAATACATCTGTTCAATTTAAACGGGAAGACCATACTTTCGTAAGCCAGGGAGACAAACTCAAGGCATGGCTTTATTTGCCCTCAGGAGTTACCCCGCCTCCTGTGGTTGTGATGGCTCACGGGTTCGGCGGTCAGCGCTGGATGCGATTGCCGGCTTATGCGGAAAGATTTTCACAGTTGGGGATCGCCGTGTTTGTTTTTGATTACCGGGGCTTTAACGACAGCGAAGGCAACCCCCGTAATTACGTAAACCCCAATCGTCATTTACAGGATTGGGATGCGGCCGTCGCTTACGTGAAGACACTGGGCAATGTCGACGCAAAGCGCATGGCTTTGTGGGGTACATCATTCAGCGGCGGTCACGTGATTGTGGAGGCGGCTAAGCATCCGGAGATATCGGCAATCATTGCTCAGGTGCCGTTTACTGACGGCATGTCAACCGCATGGAATAGCTATATTTTAGGGGATCCGCTGTTTGCCCTGAGAGGAACATATCATGGAGTTGCCGATCTATTTGCTTCTGTATTTACCCATCATCGTCATCATGTGCGTATTGCCGGAAGACCCGGTGAAACGTTTGCCATGATGAGCCGGCCGGACTCCATGGACGGGTTAATGAAGCTGCTGGGACTGAACGATGAAAACGAATTTGAACCATATAACTTCTGCCCCGGAAATATTGTTCTGACACTGACGTTCTACAGGCCGATCAGCTACGCAGAAAAAGTGGCTTGCCCGGCTCTCATTATCGGAGCGGAAAATGACACGCTTTTCCCGCCGACAGGGCCGAAGAAAGCGGCGGACAGAATGAAGAACGCCATCTACGTCAGCATGCCCATGAACCACTTTGATCCCTATATTGGTGAACCGTTTGAAAAATTGGTTAAGATGATGGGTGAGTTTCTAAAAACAAATTTGATGATGGAATACTAGACGGAACGCTCTGAGTATTTCAATATCGCCAGAAAATCTTTCCCGAAATAGCTCAAAAAGAAAGGGTCTGAACAATAAAAAACTTAGATACTTAAGGATGCTTTCATCAACTTCACGCAGAGAATAATCAGATCCGATTGAGATTGACAGGGACAGAACGAATATGTTTTAAGTTGAAAAGAATATCAATTGATTGAATCATGAAAATTACCAGCGCTCAATTTGTAAAAAGTGCCGTATGGCCGAATCAATACCCGCCTGCAGCTATGCCCGAAATAGCCTTTGTCGGGCGCTCCAACGTCGGCAAATCGTCCTTAATCAATGCGCTCGTCGGACGAAAAAATCTGGCCAAAACCAGCAACACGCCCGGAAGGACGCAGTTAATCAACTTTTTTACAATCAATGAAAAATTATCTTTTGTCGATTTACCCGGCTACGGTTTTGCCAAAGTTCCCCGGTCGATGAAGAAAAACTGGGGCGATATGATAGAGGCTTATCTTAAAGAGCGTTCATCGCTCTGCCTTGTCGTTTTCATTCTGGACATCAGGCGCGACCCCGGCGACGATGACATATCATTGCGCGACTGGCTTTTGCAGTATCGCCTACCCTATTTGTATATTCTCACCAAGAGCGATAAATTATCCAATAATCAGGCGATTGTCCGCCGGAAAGCGATTGAAAAAGCGCTTCAAGTTTCGCCTGAAGGAAAACCGATTTTGTTTTCGGCAAAGACTCAAAGAGGTAAAACAGACATTTGGCAGTTTCTGGCAAATCATATTTGTTCTCTTCCTGCGTCACAGTCATCATAGTATTTTACAGAATATCGGTTATGAAAAAGTCAGAGTTGATAAAATTTTTTGCAAAAACCTTTGTGAATGCCGGTCAGTGAATGCCGGTCATTTATTAAAGTATTAATATCAATAAGTTAGCCGATAAAATTAAAAAAAATAAGGTTACGCTCTTGACAGGTTTATCAATTTATGTTAGCTGTCGTACGCCGGTTAGACCTTGTCTAATACAATCGTTGAGGCAGGCTTTTTCACATGGCAAAACGAGTTGTAATCGAGAGTTTAGAGGTAATAAAAAATTTTAGTGAAGTTGCATTAGAAAAGCAAAGTTGGGTTAATGACCATTCGCACTGTTTTTTAAGCTTTTCCAGATAAACATCCACGAATAATTTTTCTCTTCAGATTATAAATTCGGTTGATTAAATTACGCTTCTATTAACAGGAGATATTGAATGTCACAAGCAGTTACCCCTTATCTGGAAATGTCCCAGGCGATAATGGATGCCGGCGGTGAAGCACTGAAAAAGTGTTATCAATGTGGAACATGCAGCGGCACTTGTCCATGGACGCCCATTACCCATTTCAATATTCGAAAGCTTGTCCGTTACGGCCAGCTGGGTCTGGACGGTATTGAAGAGTTCATGTGGGGCTGTTCCACCTGTAAGTTTTGTGTGGACAGATGTCCGCGCGGTGTCGAAATTATTGATGTGGTGACGGCCATCCGCAATGTATACAGCGGCGGTGGTCTGCTCCCGCAGACGTTGAGATCTTTTGTCGGTTCCATGTCGGCCAGAGGAAATCCCTGGTCGGGCGATCAGTCCAAACGGAACGACTGGACGAAGGATAAATACCCTCTTTACACCAAAGGAATGGAATATTTGTTCTTCAGCTGCTGTACCGTATGCTACGATCCCCGCAATGTTAAGCTGGCCAAGGCCGCAGCTGAGGTATTGAATCAGATGGGCGTGAACTGGGGTTTGACCCCTGTGGATGTCAATTGTTGCGGCGAGAGCTTGAGAAAGGTCGGCGATCTGGAGCTGTTTGAGAGACTCAAAGACAATAACTTGAATTTCTTCAACTCTGCCGACGTCAGCAAGATCATCACCGTATCCCCTCACTGCCTGGCATCGTTCAAGAAAGACTACGGGCAGGATTATGATGTCATTCATTTAGTCCAGTTAATCGACCAGAAGATGAAAGAAGGCACGCTGGTTCCGAAGAAAGATTTCGGCGGTATCAAGGTTACTTATCATGATCCCTGCTATCTGGGACGGCACAGTGGTGTCTATGATGCGCCCCGTGATATTCTGAAAGCCCTGCCGGGTGTTGAATTTGTCGAACTGAAGCGCAACCGTGAACAGAGCATGTGCTGCGGTGGTGGTGGCGGCGGATTATGGATGGAAAAACTCAAGGGAGAGCGTTTAAGCGATCTGAGGATTGAAGAGGCGTTATCAACGGGAGCAACCGTTCTGGCCACCTCCTGTCCGTACTGCATCACCATGTTTGAAGACAGTATCCGGACGCTCAATGCGGATGACCAGATTGCGGTGAAGGATGTTACGGAACTTGTGATGGAAAGTCTGGGAATTCATATTGACGAGCCGGTTGTGGATACCTGCAGCGTTTAATGCTGTTGAGAATAAAATTAAAGAATGATGATTCTGAAGGAAAATAAGTAGGGAGAAATTATGAGCAGAATTGGTGTTTTTGTTTGCCACTGCGGTTTGAATATAGCCAAGACGGTTCGGGTCAGTGAACTGGCAGAGTTTGCCGCTACACTTCCGGATGTCGTGATTGCCAGAGACTACAAGTTCATGTGCTCCACGCCCGGCCAGGAAATGATTGCCAACGATATCAAACAGTATAAACTGGACCGTGTGATTGTGACCGCCTGTTCGCCGCTGATGCATGAAAAAACCTTCCGCAAAGTTATTGAAAACGCCGGCTTGAATCAGTACCTGCTGACCGTCGTCAATATCCGCGAGCAGGTTTCCTGGGTCACTCACGATATCGAAGAAGGCACATCCAAAGCCAAAGCGCTCCTGAACGGTGCGGTTTATCGTGCAAGGAATCTGGCGCCGCTCAGCTCGCGCGTCATCGATGTAAACCCCGACGTCATGGTGATCGGTGGCGGTATTGCGGGAATTCAGGCCTCGCTGGAACTCGCCAACACGGGAAGAAAGGTGTATCTCGTGGAAAAAAATTCCACAATAGGCGGCCACATGGCCCAGTTTGACAAAACCTTCCCCACGCTCGACTGCTCCGCCTGTATTCTGACACCCAAGATGGACGCCGTTTTGCAGCATAAGAATATTGATATGATGACTTATTGCGAAGTAACCGAAGTTAAGGGTTACGTGGGCAATTTTGAAATTACTGTCAAACAGAAGGCGCGGTATGTGGATCACGACAAATGCAACGCCTGCCTGGCCTGCACGGAAAAATGTCCCGGTAAAGGCGTATCCGAATGGGATGAAGGACTGGTCAAAAGAAAAGCCATTTACATTCCCTTCCCTCAGGCCGTCCCGCAAAAACCGGTTATCGACAGAGATGCATGCACTTATTTTCTGAAAGGCAAGTGCCGTCTTTGCGAAAAAGTTTGCGAGCAGAAAGCCATCGATTTCGAACAGCAGGATACTTTCTCCACGGTTAAAGTCGGCGCGGTCATTGTGGCGACCGGTTACGACCTGATGGACACCAAACCGCTGGTTCAGTACGGCTATGGTAAATATCCCGGGGTTTACAGCTCACTGGAAGTTGAAAGACTGTTTAATTCCGCCGGTCCGACGGGTGGTAAGGTGACGCTCCGGGACGGTTCGGAGCCGAAATCCATTGCCATTCTGCACTGCATCGGCAGCCGTGATAAAAATTATCAGGAACATTGCAGCCGTGTCTGCTGTATGTATTCGCTGAAGTTTGCGCATCTTTTCAAGGAAAAAACCGAAGCCGATGTCTATCAGTTTTATATTGATATGAGAGCGGCTGGTAAAGGTTATGAAGAATTTTATAATCGTTTGGTTGAAGAAAACGTCAAGTTCATACGCGGCAAGGGTGCCCGGGTTACCGAAAGTGAAGAAGAACCGGGGCGGCTGATTGTGGAAGCGGAAGATACGATTACCAGTAAATTTATGACAGTTCCCGTGGACATGGTTGTCCTTTCTCCGGCCATCGTGCCGCGGGAAGATTCGAAAGAAATCGCCCGGCTCTTTAATTTGAGTACCGACAAGCAGGGATTTTTTATGGAGCGGCATCCCAAACTGGCGCCACTGGCGACGATGTCTGAAGGTGTTTTCATCGCGGGCGTTTGCCAGAGCCCGAAGGACATTCCCGATACCGTAGCGCAGGCCAACGGTGCCGCGGCGGAAGCATTGACGATTATTTCAAAGGATAAAATGGAGCTGGATGCAACCACGGCGATGGTCAATCCCGCATCGTGTTGCGGTTGTCAAAACTGCGTGCGCGTTTGTCCGTACGGCGCTCCCGCCTATAACCCTGATAAAAAAGTTTCGGAAATTAATGAAGCTTTGTGTAAAGGTTGCGGCTGCTGCGCATCCGTCTGCCCGACATCGGCCATTATTGCTCGTCATTTTACGAATGAACAGGTATTGGCGGAGATGGAAGGACTCATGGAGTTTTAGCATGACGTTATAAAAATCCCATATGCTGCGTTGCGCTCCGTTCGCGTCGCTGCGGCCTACAAAATAGTAGGCCTCACTCCACGATACTCGCGCGCCTTGCCTCTGGAGATTTTTCTAACGCCATAAAATGTTTTGAAGCTGAAAGGAAACAGTTATGTCATTTGAACCGAAAATATTGGGTATAGCCTGCAACTGGTGTACATACACAGGGGCGGATCTTGCCGGCACAACCAGATTGCAGTATCCGCAGAATCTCCGTGTCGTCCGGGTGATGTGCTCCAGCCGCATCAATCCTTCCTTTATCTTCCGGGCGCTTCAGATGGGCGCGGATGGTGTTCTGGTTGGCGGATGTCATCCTGGCGATTGCCATTACAACACCGGAAATCTCTATGCCCGCAGAAGATTGGCCGTGACCAAAAAAATTCTGGAATTCGCAGGGATGGAGCCGGGAAGGTTCAGGGTGGAATGGATCTCCGCATCCGAGGGTAACCGGTTTGCCGAAGTGGTTACGGAATTCACAGAACAAATTAAAAATCTTGGCCCCCAGACGAAGATGAATATCCAAGAGTAGGGTTGGGAGAAAATATGACTGATTTTAAGAAAATCGAAGAAAATTTAAAAAAGGAAGCAAAAAGGCTGTTGGAAGCCGGAGAAGTGGCTGTGGTGCTGGCTTACGCAAAAGGTTTTGATGAAAAGCACCCGATGCCTTTCGCTGCAAAGTGTGTTGAGGATGCCGATCATCTTGTTTTTAACGAATACTGCACATACAACATGGCCCGCTATCTGGTCCGTTACCCGAAAGGAACGAAAATTGCTATCGCCGTGAAGGCTGCGGACAGTCGCGCCGTCATCCAGCTGATTCAGGAAGAAAAAGTCAAGAGAGAAGACCTGATTCTTCTGGGGATTCCCGTGAAGGGAATGAAAAACGGCAAGACCGGCGAAGAGATTGATAGTAAGACTACCTGCGGTATGTATAATCCGATTCTGCACGATATATTGCTGGGTGAGGAAATTCACGGACAGAAGATTACTTCACCTTATGATGTTCTGGCCGAGTACGAAGCCATGGATCAAGACGCTCGCTGGACATTCTGGAAGAATGAACTGGACAAATGTATCCGCTGTTATGCCTGTCGTAAGGCCTGTCCGATGTGTTATTGCGATCCCTGCTTTATTGACCAGTTGAAACCGAAGTGGGCGGATAAAGCGCCTCAATCTCCGGGCAACATGATGTATCACCTGACGAGATTTCATCATCTGGCCGGGCGTTGCATTGATTGCGGTGAGTGTTCGCGCGCCTGTCCTGTGGATATTCCTCTGTATCTTTTCCATAAGAAAGTAGCCAAGGAGTGTGAGGAAATGTTTAACCAGGCGGCTGGCATGAGGATTGAGGATAAACCAGTGCTGGTCGATTTCCGCGTTGAAGATTCAGATAAAATTTTGGAGTAAGGAGCGCTGAGGACGGCAGAGCTTTAAAGATACGAAGTCGGTAAGTTGAATATCAATAACCGAGCCCCGCAGGCAGAAATCCCGCGGGATAAATAACAGCGATCATTTTTACGGCGCCGTTGAGTTTGTAAAAATGAAGTCACATGAATAAGGAGCGGTTTGTGTTGAAAAAAACAGCGATAGAAAAAGTACCCGAACTGGCAGCGGCATTGATGGAAAAAGGGACACTTCTTGCACCGGTCAAGGAAGCCGCCGGTCATAACTTCATGGAGATTAAAGATGCTCAGGAAGTTGATCTGAATTTCTACAATACCATCATGAGCCCGAAGGGAGCGTTTTTCCCCCATAAGGAAGATTTTATTAAATATAAAGTCAGCAAGTCCATGTCCGATGCTGAAGAAGTCAAGGTGGACCCGAAGCCGGTATTTCTCTTTGGCGTGCGCCCCTGTGATGTAAAAAGCTTCTCTATCATGGACATTCATTTCAATGCCGCCGGAATTATTGATCCTTACTGGAGCCAGAGAAGAAAGTCGACAACCATTTTTGGGTATGCCTTCGATTTGAATCAGCCTGTTGATTCCGCCGACTTCTATAATTCCCTGGGAATTTACGCGGCTGATCCTGAAGGCAGCGATGTCTTTATGGTAAAGAAGGATAAAGATTTGCTGCTAAAAAGCATTACCCCCAAAGGAGAAGAACTTCTCACCCAGATCAAGGGATTGGCTGACGCGGGCGCGGATGATGAAAAGTATTTTGAGGAAACGATCCAGAAGGGTAAGGAGCACAAAACGCGTTTTATGACCCTAGATCAGAACGTGATTGCCAAAAAACTGGAAGATATTTTCGATAATACCGATTTTTGGACAAGGGTGTCGTCAGCGTGCTTAAGCTGCGGCATCTGCACGTTTGTTTGTCCGAACTGTTACTGCTTTGATATTTGTGATGATACGATCTTCGGTAAGGGCACGAGGCGAAGAGTATGGGATGCCTGCATGTTTACCGATTTTACTTTGGAAGCGAGCGGTCATAATCCCCGAACCCAGGTTTATCAGCGGTTACGGCAGAAGATTAATCACAAGTATTCTTACCATGTGAGAAAATACGGCGTAATTTCCTGTGTCGGTTGCGGACGCTGCACGCGTTCCTGCCCGGTCAATATTGATATATATTCGATTGTCGAAGAAGCACTGAAAGTGTAATTTGCGTGTCTTGAAAAACCATTTTTTGAGGAAAAAAGATGTCAGATAATAATCCATACATACCAATGCCGGTTCAGATTGCGAAGGTCACCACTGAAGTCGATACCAACGATATTAAAACATTCCGCTTTACGTTTCTGAACAAGGAAGATGAAGAAAAATTCAAATACATTCCCGGACAATTTGGCGAGTTGTCCATTTACGGCAAAGGCGAGTCGCCCATCGGCATTGCCTCATCACCGACGGAACCGGGTTATGTAGAATTTACCGTTCAGAGAGCGGGAACCATTGTTCCCGGTCTGGTAACCGCCGCACTGCACGACCTGGATGAAGGGGCTCAAATCGGCTTACGCGGGCCTCTTGGCAATTCCTGGCCACTGGAGTTTCTGGAAAATAAAAATATCGTGGTCGTTGGCGGTGGTTTTGCGTTTACCACTCTGCGTTCGCTTATCACTTACATGCTGTACAAGGATAACCGTAAGCGATTTGGTGACATTACCGTAATCTACGGCGCCAGAACGCCCGGCCTGCTCCTTTACAAGGATGAACTGGCCGCATGGGAAAAGCGAGACGATATCAAAACGATTATTACCGTGGATAAGGGTGATGCAACCTGGAAGGGCAGGGAAGGCTTTGTGCCGGCCGTGTGTAAGGATGTCGCTCCATCGCCGAAGAACGCGGTCGCCGTCATCTGCGGCCCGCCGATTATGATCAAATTTACACTGCCGGTATTTTTCGATCTGGGTTTTTCCAAGGAAAATATTCTGACGTCTCTGGAAATGCGCATGAAATGCGGTATCGGTAAGTGCGGTCGTTGTAATGTCGGCAGTCAGTATGTCTGCAAGGATGGTCCAGTGTTTTCGCTGGCGCAGCTCGATCAGCTGCCACGCGATTTTTAATAGTTTAAGGTTTGCCGTAAATCATTGGCAAATCATAAGTCCGTACACTCTTTACCATAGGGGAGAAATGAAAGTTGAACAAGATTCTTGAAAACACGAAATTATCAGAACAGGTAGTCAAAATGGTTTTTGAAGCACCGGTGATCGCGCAAAAAAGAAAAGCCGGTCAGTTTATCATTTTGAAAATTGATGAGAAGGGCGAACGTATTCCCCTGACCATCGTGGATTCCGATGCGCAAAAAGGAACCGTCACCATTATTTACCAGATTGTCGGAAAAACGACCGCGCAGTTATCCATGCTGAAAACCGGCGATGTGCTGCAGGATGTTCAGGGACCGCTGGGTAATCCTACGGAAATTGAGAATTTCGGCCGAGTGGTCTGCGTTGGAGGCGGTGTCGGTGTGGGTGTGGTTTACCCCCTGGCCGTGGCTCTGAAGAAAGCAGGCAACGAAGTGATTTCCATTATCGGTTCGCGAACCAAAGATTTACTCATTCTGGAAGAAGAAATGAAGAAAGTATCCGACCGTTTGATTGTGTGCACCGATGACGGCAGCTACGGCTTTCATGGCTTTGTCAGTGTTGCTTTACAGCAGGTCATTGATGAGGGAAACAAAATTGACCATGTCTTTGCGATCGGTCCGGTTCCCATGATGAAAGTGCTTTGCGACGTCACCAAACCGCACGGTATTAAAACCGTTGTCAGCCTGAATTCCATTATGGTGGACGCAACCGGCATGTGTGGCGCCTGCCGTGTATCGGTGGGAGGAAAAACCAAGTTTACCTGCGTGGATGGTCCTGAATTTGACGGACATGAAGTTGACTTCAAATTACTGTCTGACCGCCTGAAAACTTACTGTGAATCAGAGCGGGTGGCATATGAACAACATAGGTGTGGATGTGATGGAAACTAAAGAAAAAAAAGAAAAAGTACCGCGTCAGAAAATGCCGGAACAGGACCCGAAAGTAAGGATTACAAACTTTCAGGAAGTGCCGTACGGCTATTCCGAAGAAACAGCGATCATGGAAGCCAAACGCTGCATTCAGTGTAAAAAGCCGGCCTGTATCGCAGGCTGTCCGGTGGACGTTAAGATTCCGGAGTTCATCAAAGAAATTGCTGAGGGTAATTTCATCGGAGCAGCCAAAATTCTCAAAGAGACGAATAGTCTTCCTGCGGTATGCGGACGTGTCTGCCCTCAGGAAGATCAGTGTGAAAAAACCTGTATTATCGGCAAAAAAGGTGAACCGGTGGCTATTGGCCGTCTGGAAAGATTTGCTGCCGATTATGAGCGTAACAGCGGTAAAATCTCGGTCCCGGTCGTGGCTAAATCCAACGGTAAGAAAGTTGCCATCGCCGGCGCCGGTCCTGCCGGTCTGACCATTGCCGGAGACTTGATTAAGCTGGGATATGAAGTCACTGTTTTTGAAGCCCTCCATAAAGCCGGGGGTGTGCTGGTTTACGGTATTCCCGAATTCCGCCTGCCGAAAGCCATTGTCGAGGCGGAAGTGGAAGGGTTGAGGCAGCTCGGTGTGAAGATTGAAACCAATTACGTGATCGGGCGCACCAAGACCATAGATGAGCTTTTGGAAGAAGGCTATCAGGCCGTTTTTATCGGCGTAGGTGCCGGAGCTCCGGTATTCATGAATATTCCCGGTGAAAATTTGATTGGGATTTATTCCGCTAACGAATATCTGACCCGTTCTAATCTGATGAAAGCTTATCTGTTTCCCGAATATGATACACCCATCGTGCGCGGCAAGAAAGTTGCTGTTATCGGTGGCGGTAACGTGGCCATGGATTCGGTGCGCACCGCGTTGAGACTGGGGGCGGAAAGAGCCATGATTATTTATCGCCGCACGGAAGTTGAAATGCCCGCCAGAATCGAAGAAGTCCATCACGCGCAGGAAGAAGGCGTTGAGTTCCTGATGCTGACCGCTCCCGTGGAATATGTCGGCAATCAAGACGGCTGGGTGACCGGCATGAAATGCATTAAGATGGAACTGGGCGAACCGGATGCTTCGGGAAGAAGAAGCCCCAAACCCATCAAAGGATCCGAGTACATGATTGATGTTGATACCGTTGTCGTGGCAGTTGGAACCGTGGCCAATCCCATTGTTCCCGCAACGACCAAGGGACTGGAAACCAACAAGTGGGGTTATATTGTGGCCAAGGATGAATCGGGACTCACCAGCCGTGAAGGTATTTATGCCGGGGGTGATATTGTAACCGGTGCGGCAACGGTTATTCTGGCCATGGGTGCCGGACGCAAATCGGCCAAAGCCATTCACGAATATCTTTCCAATAAATAGCTTGACTTGCAGTGGTCAGGCTTGAAGCTGTGTCGTGAAAAACGCGACACAGCTTTTTTTAGGCTTAATGCGGAAAAACGGGGTCTGTTTTTGCCAAAATTTCTTGGATGATTTTTCTTTTGAGCCTTTTATTAATTCCCCGGTGGACTCTGATTAATTCTTTCAGATAAGCAAAACAACCATCCA